>Ga0131853_10001747_pt1 | contig 38793 bp, 16 predicted proteins | sample TergutLab28metaG_FD_92764 | JGI IMG/M metagenome (GOLD analysis project Ga0131853, IMG submission 92764) | Labiotermes labralis P1 segment gut microbial communities from Petit-Saut dam, French Guiana - Lab288 P1 (version 2) (version 2) | ecosystem: Host-associated > Arthropoda: Insects >... | reverse complement strand
TGGCAAGAATATGTATTTACACATGTAATGCAGAAGTGTAAGTTAATGACTACAAGAGAATAGTTTATTAGAGTTTGCAAACATATTTTTTATGCCAGTTTATTCCACGGGTTCATCAACTGTTGTTTTCGAGGTTGCACAATAATGATGATTGTATTTATCTTAGGATGTAACCTATGCCAGGAAGTGAAGAATAAGAATTCATGAGCAGAGTCATATGGCTGTACAGCCTGGCTACACACATCAGGTGTTCAACTATAACAATAAAAATAGTCACTGTGAATATACTTCTTTCATTAAGGAGATGAGACAACAATTACAATACAAAAACTATGTTGCAACATTTCTGTGATGAATTAGTCATTAAATATTACAGATAAAGAAAGAAATCGAATAAAAATATTCTTACAGTCAGTTTTCCATGAAGTGTACTTGTTTATGGCATATCACCACTGGAATAAAATAAGGGAAAAATGCTAAAAGAGTAGAAAATATAAAAAACAGTAAGTTAAAAGAAATAGAATTATAACTGTGCTTTAACCCATAGACTACCAACCTTGATATGCAGACAGGATGAATCTGTAGTAATGAGCAAGGTTTGAAATTTCTCAGTTTTCTCTAAATATTTTAAATATGGGATCATCCTGCTCAGTTGCTTTGCTTTCGGACAGGAGGGCATTATGCTCACAAAGTTAAGAATCAATGAGGATTCTTGAAGAGTGATAATAAATTTCTGTATAGATCAGTTGTATTGCAGGATATACGTTGTTCTTGTTACTGGTAAGTGAATCAGCTGAATTCTCAGCAATCCCATGTGTTTCCTGTATGAAGTGAATGTTTTGGATTTTATGGTTGGGCAGTTGTAGGGACAAGATGTTGTTGTTTCCCTTTAGTGCTTTTCATTAGAGGAAGAGCTGTTATACATCTTCCAGTTGTTACCAGCTTTTACTAATACTACATCCAGGTTTTGTGATGCTAGTGACAGTATTATGTCAATGTATCAGTTTTCAAAGCTAGGTCCTCTAGGAAATGTTTTCCATTTTTTATTCTTACTGTTGCGGATTCTTTGAAAAATGGACATGAAATAAAATTTCCTCAATGCTTGTTTTGCTTTAACATTACATACTTCCTATCAAGGGCCTAGGACTTGAAGAATTTTTGTTTTTTATGTTTCTGTATCTTGAGCCATGCCATTTAAATGAGTAACCTATATGGAAGAGTAAGGTTAGCTCCTGGGATGAGAGTGCACTCATCATGTTATTTTCATACTTGTATACATTAAAAGATAAATAGGAGCTCCTAAATGAGTGTAATACTTCCTGCCTTATAAATCTTCCATGAAAACATAATAGTACAACAGTGTAATTTTATTAAATATATGAAAATGAGTATCATTTCTTCTCACTAGTACACTTGACATTGCTTGTTCCTGTATTTTATCCATCATACTGTGACACTTTTAATTTACAAATTACATGGCAGTATTATACAAACTCGGGTATACGTAACACAGCTAAAAGTATCTTAAAATTAGCTCATCTCTTAATAGTTTGGCATTTTTATCACACGCTGTCATTCAAAAAAATTAAATTAATATGCTGTATTTACTTTGTAGAATGAATGTATTATTTGAAAAGAAATCATTTGTGTATTACATTATTAAAATGCTTGAAGAAACATTTGTCTTTTAACACAGATCGCTCACAAAAGAGGTGTTTCTCTTCAACCAGCTTCACTACATTCCACATAAAATAATGATACTTGTACGCTGTGTACCAGGGAAATATTCTGTCAAATAGAGGTAACACAAACCAGATTTGTATAAAGCTTCTCAGTACACATGGCAGTGATGGTGCATATTAAATCTGTAACATTAGTCACTCATAACAAATGTGATACATTTCCATCAATGATGCATTATGCAACCTATCACTTACATTTTTTAAAATGAGTGAACTAGTCATACATGCTTTTCAGTTCTTTGCTGGAATGGCTCTTAAAAGCTACAATATATGTAGGAGCTACATGTCACCCTAAAATATCAGCAGTGTTATTAAATCGCTCACAGTCTCTCATAATGTTGACAAATACTTCATGGCTGCATATTCTCTTCACATAGTAAATATTTACAGACCTGAGTGCCTTGCAAATTTTCTCATGGAAACTAGGGAATTTTTATTTCTGATTATGCATCAGAAGACAGTGGTTAAAATAACCTTGTTCTACATTTCTGTATTATTTTCAGCCTTTGGAAAACAGATTATCCAGCAGTAAGATGTTATTTTCAGTAACAGTTGAGCTAAGAAGAAATTGTTGCAAAATTGTGCAGTCTTTTTTATGTTGATCTTGTTTCTTTATTGAAGTAAAGAGGCAATAAATGCCTCTCTTTGTGTTCTCAGACTGTCACATTAAAACTTGATAACTGCTTTGAAGCATGTAGCATGAAAACAATTCTTTATCATAATATGAAACTGGATTTCCATAGACCACTTACCACAGTAAGTAAACAGAGTAAGTAAGAAGCTTCACTCAGATTGAGAATTTTGTTTTATAGTGTCATTCTCAATTGGTAATAGGAAAGCAAATTAATATTTCTCATGTTTCTTGCAAATATAGAGCAATGTTTCTCCAATTTTCCTTCTACACCCGAATCAGTTTATGCTGCAGAAAATGTTCATGACCATTTATACAGTACTTTGTAGAAAGAAAGGTACTATTACTCATATGTGACCAAGGGTAGCTTTTTTTAATTTCTGATAGAAATAAAGGAAGGAATTTTATTTAGAATTACCATTGTATCCTTACAGCACTTTCCATTATTTCCTAACTGTTATTAATTTTTTTTTTCTTTTAATTTTTGTAATGTCTGTGGTGTATCACTGCAAATGCCATTACATAGTATTGGGCAGGATAGCGGCCTGCATTATTTTACAAACACTTAATTAACCACAATGCCAAGAAGATAATTGGGAGAGTATAGCATTCCTAACCTCACTTCTAGATGGACGTGAGTGGTCAACTTCATGGTATGGCTGTTTCATCCCTGGTGTCCACTGGATAGACTGAATGGACCCTGCAGCAAATCTGGGCATTGTGTCCAGGAGATAAAAACAGTCTCTGCTCATGTAAAAAATCAAGTTCAGGTCACCTAACACACAGCCTATTGTTATTCTGGCTGCTTAGCAATTGTCAAGCTAAATGAATGAAAATTGTCACTTCCTTCCAGAAACATTAATGACATTACTGTTTTGTATGTTATTCCCTTCATTTACTGATGATGTTATTCTTGTGTCTTCTTTCCTAAAGCCTTTCAGTATTCTGTTCACATCATCTCTTTGGTCCTTCTTTTAGCATTTGCCCTGTAGGCTTATAATTCCATGCTTCTTCTTTTTAACAGATAAGAAACATTTCTGAAAGGATAAAATAGCAGAAGTATATACAGTGTGACTCACAAGGAGAGTTCAATATTTTGGGAGGTGATAGTGTCAGTTATTTTGAGAAAAAAGGTTCCTGTGAAGATTTGTCTGATTTTGAATGGTTACCGTTGTAGAGCTGTTTGAATCTACAAATACGAAAGCATTTTGAATGGTAATGAATTATTTTTTAATTTAATGTTACGCAACAAATCTGTCACACAGAAATGACATATTTATAGCAGATCACAATTAATGTTTGAAAACTCCACTCTCAACCTCAATGCACTTTGTAACTCATATGTGAAGATCACATGTTGTTTGAGTTGATCTTCATGTTTCTTTATGCAGCCAGTGGCATCCTAAATGTGAGCATTCAATTCGTCTCGTACATCCCCCTTTCTTTTGAACCCTTTGCTCTTCATCCATCCCCGCAAACAAATATTTAATGGTGTTGGGCCTGGACATTCAAACAACTATATCTCAATAACCTTTCAAAATTAGATGCCTACTTATATGAACTCTTTCCCCACAATGACTAATGTTATTATTTCCAAATATATTCACTTTTCCTCCCAAATCACTCTCTATACACATGTCCAGAGTGCACTTTATACAACTATGCTGACATTTTTCCATCTCAGACATGTAGAAAGAAAAGAACATACCAGTATTATAAGCTGCCATGGATGTGAGAAGCTAAAACAAATAGTTTAAGAAATGAACTTTCATGGGATGTTACACATTATCATTAACACAGTTTTCTAGCCTCTGAGAGTTTCAATAAAAACAGTTACATCGGCAGTTAACTGTTTTCCATGAAGAATTTAAGATCTCATTCTTTCTGATTGGTGTGTACACTCTACATTAATGTTCACACTCACTTGTGAGCAAACTGATATTCAAGCAATCCATCTTCAACTGAAAAGAGAAAAGAAGTTGCATTAATAACAGCTTAAAAAGGGTGTTTATTCTTATGTCAATTCCAATCATCAAGCTGCTTCGACTGTCAGGTGTACATTTTAATATATAATGTGTTTGTATTTCTTCTTACAACAGAATCCAATTTAGAGAAGACTCTTTTTTTCATGTTATTTTGGTATATATGTTTCAAATAGAGATCTATTAGACATTAAACTTTGAGGTTTGATTTTCCTGTGACAATGACTGCAAAAATTACTGTCTTCTGGGATGTGGCACTACATAGTTTGGTAGAAAATTACTCCACCACTATCAGATGGCATAATGAAAGCTTGCAGCTGAAAGAATTAGATTAATAAAATCCCTAAACAGAATGACCAATGACTGATCTCAGACTACCTATGCGATGAGTAAAATGCTAGCTAGGAAATGCATCCCAACAATGAGGTCATTCTGAATATATGCACACTATATTCTGACTGGAAATATGAAGTCTACTGCTTGATGCAAACTTACCTCTGAAGTAGATACAGCCATTCAATAATTATGAACCAATAACAATATGTATTGAAGATGATATCCCTCACTCAGCTGTATAGTACAGAAAATAATTTCGCAAGTCACCAAACTATATACAGTTAGGAAACTTGCTTTCTGTTTTCTTCTTCAGCCTTTATTAATGCCAATGTTATAATGGGAACTGAGCTTTCAGTCATTTTCTTTGTGGTCTTCCTGCCTAATCTTATATCTTCCCTAACAGGTATATTTTGGTACCAGTAACTTTTGTTCAGCCAGCACTACCTGGTGTTTCAACCTGTATTTTTATATGTCACATATTACCTAGCAACCAGCCTGTTCAGATCAATGGGACATACAAAATATTCATATTATATTATTAGTGGAATCATATCTGAAGTGTCCAGTTCTAGAAAAACTCATTGCTCTCCAAATGTTAATAGAGGTCAGAATGCTATAATTTAGGTGACAGAGTGAAATCTAAATGTTTGTTTTAATAAGTGGTGGCATATCTCTTACATATTTAGGCAACTACATCACTGCTCTTCCAGGACAACATATGAGCACTGACATAACACGAACAGTATCACAGAAGTCAAATGTGTGGGAGGATTTTGTCCCATATAATTGTAAACCAATTTATGCTCAAGAAGTATGAATCAACCATGTCAGTAAAGATAACATATCAGTTGAACAGATTAAATCTTAATGTACAACTGAAGTGTGCTATGAAGATCAATGCACTTCCCATTGGAATCTGCAGTCACATCATATTTCTTACCAATTTAGTCCTGAATGCTATTCACTAATGAGGTTTAGTACTGACAATACACACCAGCACTCTTGGGCATAGGTTGTTTGGTTTTGGGACAGAACCCTCTGGGATTCATCCTCATGCCTTCAAGCACCTAAAATTTAACTGTAACTAATTATAGTAGCCAATCCCATGAAGAAGAGTTATTTCTTAAAAGCTAACAGTTTCTCAGTCAAGAAATTCCCCACCTTGTATGGAACCCAAAGGTTAATTATTGTTCTCTTTACCTGCCACAGGATGTGAGACAAACAAATCCACTCTGTGTCCTCCCACCCTATTTTCAAGATGAAATTAATATTATCCTCCTGCCTACATTTAGGTCTTCCAAGTGGTCACTTCCCTTCAGGTTTTCTGACCAAACGTTACTATTTAGCTAGCATTGCTCCTCTGCATGCCACATGCCCCACCCATTACATCCTCTTTGATTTGACTAACCTAATAATACTTGGTAAAGAGTACAAATTATTAAGATCCCTGTGTATTTTTCTCCAGCCTCCTGCTTCTTTGTCCCTCTCATATCCCAATATCCCCCACAGCGTCTTGTTCTCAAACAGCTCTGTTGAAGGGCAGGGCTCACTTTTACTTTTTTATACAACTTCTGTAGAAGAAGCAGATGGAAAGAAATGATTTTGAACTGCATGACAGAAAGTATTCCTACATTTGAATCTACTTTAACTTCATCAATACAATTCTAATTGTTCCAAAATATTAGAATTTTGCCATATATTCAAAGGACTGATTATGTAGCATGGAGACATGAATGTCCAGCTTCAACTGACTTCCAGCTTCTGTTCCTCTTTATAGTATTTATGTTTTAACCCAGTACATGAACGTGATTGGCACCAGAATTCCCATTGTTCCGTTCACTCCTTATTTTCTTGCACCTTCTGCATAACATATTCAAATGTGAAGCGTCTCCCTATTTCAGACCTCTTTACCAGGGAAGGCAACAAAGGTTCACTTATATGGACCTTACCAGTTTTCATTAAAAACACATTTTAATTGGCCTAACCAGTTCATATGTATGCTGAAACCAGTGAGAATATCGTGCAGTACTGTACTTACTTCTCTTCTAACTAAATCATAAGTATTCATGAAGTCTATGCATAGCTAATGTACTGTTCATTGTACACTCCTGATGGATAGGGAATAACCAAGCAGTAATAATTGATATATAATATTGAAATCCACAGTAATGATCTGTAATAACTGTCCCCTCTACATAAGAAATTAGCATTGTTACAAGAAGGTTGGAGACAGTTTTGTTCCAAACTTATTTAATAATAATGATTATTACCAAAGCCATTTTATGGTTAAAACAATATTGTTGCTTTCTTCAATTGCTATGGCAATTTTTTTCTTATTCCAAATAGAATTATTATGTTCACAGTTCTGCTGGAATTTGATTGATGCCTGAAGATTTATAGCTTTTCATCTTTTTATAACAGTTGCACACTGAACAGAAATGGGCTTAAGTTCTAATGGCTGTGCTGTATGTATTTAAGTCTACCTAACGTCATCACAGGCACAGAGAATTCAAAAAATATATATATACAATACTGTGGGAGTCTGCAAGCACAGCACTATGCTCCAAGGTAATTCTAGAATGGTAACCGTTCATATCCACTAACTGATGGATTTAAATGCCAAGTGCATACTGTGCTGGCCAGAGGTTTCTCACTTATCTTGGGCATTTAGATTCCCACACAGAGACCAGCATATGTCATGCTAGGCCACTTGCCAGTACTTTTTTAGAGACCAGCAAAAGACCGCTCACAACAATGAAGGTTAAATTAATTTATTGCTCTAAATGAGTCTTTGACATATTTGGTCTTATGGTTTGCTCCAAGATCATTATATGTCTTTTAAATATTCCCCTTTCCTTTGACCTACAATGTCCTCTAGTTCACGCACACTGTTCGGACTTTCTCTGTTAATTTGGCTCGGATTCTGCAACCATTGCGATGTGGGCTATCACATCTAATGATACTTCAAATTTATCATCAAACCATAGTTTATGATGTTTTAAGTCATATTATGTAGGCGCTTTGGACCCACTGACATCCACGTTAGCAGCAAAGTTTTTCCAAAGTCACAAATTTGTACCTGTGAGTCTCTTTAATATAAATATCAATATTTCTTTATCATATCTTGCTGTGACTGTGTGTAATAATATTAAAAACCCTGCATTAATAATAGTCCACATATTAATCACAGTGTATGCAGATGTGCACTGATGCAATCATGTGCATTGTATAATCTGAATACTACAGCATCTATACTTGGAAGGTAAGGGACTAAGTTATTGTTAATCAATCAAATATTCCAGTGTTTATTAATTGCTTTTCTGTACTTATTTCTCTGTTGATGCTCTCTGAATTCTCTAAGGATGATCAGTCTTGCTGAACATAAGAAAACACACAAAAATTTTAGTACAGGCTAAAGATTATGGCCTTCTGGGATGAGACACTCTGTAGTTTAATTGACAGATAGGGACATGGCTTCCCATTCCTAAAGATTGTAATTTTTCAATTTGAAATCATAAGACCCTCACATATCACACAGTTGTTAGCTTATTATATCACAGAACAATTCAGTGAACACAACTATTCCTGTATTATAAAAAAACTCTCTTTCTACAATTCGCCATAACGTTTCAACCTAAGAGGTTGTCATCAGGCAATCAATTACAATATATATATATATATATATAAGGAAGGCAAATCAACATTTGCTTTCATGATTGGGATCTCTTCCTTATAAAAATGTTATGTTATTACAATCTATTGCCATGTAAGAATTCATTTAACATGGTTTGAATTATATGTATACTGTAAACATCTCTTACACACACAGTTATTATAAAACCACTTTTTTTTTGTTTAAAAAATATCCGATTTTGTGTGATTTAAAAATGACATGTAATCAAATCGCTTATCAATTTTATCATATTAAAATCAGCTTAGACACATTCATATTTGTATGGCATTTCTTAAATGTAAGTGGGTATCTTGATACACATATATTTTTATTCTTTTATTTTCATGACACCAAAAACATTAGCTTGTTGATTGAATTATTGACATATTAAGTTACAAAAATACAACAGGATGTCTGTTTAAAAAAAAAGGTAGGTCCTAGTTGTCTGATGAATGGGCTCCTGCCATATGTCCTTGCACTAAGAATTATGCATTGTTTTCTATAATATAACATGAAGATACCCAACAAGATGTACTTCTTTTGGGAGGCTGCATAATAGTTTCAAGACTTGTTGCATTTCCATTATTTGCCTGTTAACTGGGTAAAATTCAACACTAACATAGTAAACACTGACATCCAATAGAAATATGTACATTAAAAGGTAAAGGTAAAGTGATCCCGTTACAGGCCCGGTGTGGCCCAGAGGGTGGGTAGAGGTATAGCTCTACTCTTCCATGACCGCAGCACTAGAAGGGGGTGAGTGGTCAGCAGCACGTTCCAGCCGCACTTTACCCCAGGGAAAGACCCAGTACCCATTTTACAGGAGGCTGGGTGGGCCCCAGGGCCAGTCTGGATGGGTGGAAAATCATATCCCCACCGGGGATGATCCCGGACCGTCCAGCCTGTAGTCAGTCGCTATACCAACTGAGCTACTCAGCCCACAATATGTACATTAGACAATAAAAAATTTAAAGGGATGGCATGCGTACTGCTCAAAAATAAACATCCAGCATTTTTACCTCACTGACAAAAGTGGATTCTCTACCACATACAGCCTATTTTAAAACTCCATATACCATATCTACCTAAATACATGATAAGAGTTTTACCCCGCTTAATCATCTGGAAATAGGAGTTTGCCTTGAAGTTAAACACAGTGTGTAAGTATGATCCACAGAATTTAAGATTTTGAAGGACAGTTGTCTTATGTTCTGGTAAATTAGAGTATATTAGTGGTTCATGCACTGCTGTTCACAAACATCCAACAGGTACCAGGATACTTTTGATTAAACTATGTTTAAAGGCCAATCCAAAATGAATATGACACTCCAACTTCTTTTTTGAGGGGGGGGGGGAGGAATTCTTTTCATTTATGTTTCAAATGAACTATTTTGATGGGCAGCAGGTCTCTTCAGATGAGATGGATAGAGCAATTGGGCATATGACAGAGAAATATGTCAGAACAAGCTACAGAAATAGTATCAGATTATAATCCATGTATTCTGATTTATAAGGATGGGGTTCAAGAAGTGGTACAGTTTGGGAGCCACTGATTATACTTATGTTCAAGGTCAAGTTCAACAGTATGTACCTGTGTTTTGGGAATATGGATTTAGCTCAGGTGCCACATTTAATGGACCAATTAGTCCAAATAAACAAAATCTAATGTTACACAATAACAGCATATGGATACTGTAACATACACATACACATGTAAGAATGACTGACATGCCTGGTGTAACAAAAAACACAGCAGCAAATTTAACTCACATGTTTCAACATCTTTGGGGTTGCTGAAGCTGTGAATGTGGCAATACGAGTCTTGCGTTGGAGCCTGGAGGTGCTGCCCTCGCACTGTCGAAAACAGAAACACCAAGCACATGGTGTAATGCACAGGTTAAAAAGAACTTTTTCCTCAGTAACTTAAAATGAATTTAGAAGCCTTACAATTATGCAATATCTTTCTCTGAAAATCATACGCAATTTAAAAGTTGCAAGATTGGAGGTTCTCACAGCAGTGTTGATGAAGATTCAAGTTTTCTGGGATGTTATGCCATGTATGCTACTAAAGAGTTACCAGTGTTAGGGAGGAGGGTGGAACCAGTGTCATCATAGTTACGCACTTCAACAAGACTCTTCCTAATGCTATACCTATTCACCAACTGACATGGAATAAGATTCCAGGTAACTTTTAATCTTCAGTTTAAAAATTAACTATAACAAATTCTGGTACAATGAAGAAATTTGCTTAATAAAATCAACTAAGGTTATGGGTAGGTAGAAAGGATAATGTCTGTTCTAAGCATGTTGCTGAACTGATTTTTTTTTTATAAAATATATTCAGGGAACACTATCCATTCCTGCAATCCTGTTACATAGGGGCATTTGGCAAGCATATAACCATTAAGGAACAATGAACAAATATATGAGTTTACTCCAAGTAGCAAAAGCAAAGGTTACCTAACTTTCAGGTTCTAGCCAACAAATATGGAATTCCCCATGACTAAAAAAGAGAAGAGAATAAAATACTATTTGTACATTAATGGAGTATATTGATCAGAACTATAAAAAATGAATAGTTCTCTCTTGAGACTATTTTTGTATAATGTTCACAAATGACATATATAAACTGTTACTGGCATATGTATAAATAAATACAACCACAATGAAAAAAAATCATCACAATGATATAATATACACGAAGGCCATTAAATGATGGAAAGAAAACAATGTTTATAGGAACAAAACAAAGTTGCCATACAAAACAAATCCTGAACCATAACATAAATCATTTGAGGTTTCAAAATACTGTAATATTAGACAAGCTGTCTTACATTAGAAAGTTTCAGCACATGTGATATACATCCTCCACATATGAGCAGGAACAGCAGTGTAAATTCCTGTGATTTTGGCCTTTCACTTCCCATTGTTGCATTAGTAATATTGTACATAATATAATAATACAATGACACAGAACTTCTGCATCAGGATTAATTACTATAAAAAAAATAATAATTCATACTGCAGTACTAACCAAAATGGTTTCTTTCTTATCTAAATAAATTATGGAAATATGGTGTACCTAAGAGCTAGTAAAGGTAAGACAAGTAATTACAGAAAAATGTTGAACACTTCACTGTGATCATGCTCTACATAACATTTGAGTTTCTTGTATAAAAAATGGGTGGCCAAACAGATATAATTTGCATGAAAATACAAAAGTACAAAATGTAGACATGTTAAAAAGATACATAAAACACAAAAATTACACCATATCAACACTAAATTAATGATAATATATTACACAATTTTGCAAAATACAGTCATGCTGGTGTACCAAACATCTACACCAAACAAATGATGTTTTAAAGCTGGTTTAAAAGTATCTAAACCCTACAGATGGAAGAAATATAAGATACTCTTTAAGATTTCATGTGTCGGTTCATGATTACAACATCAAGGAACCAGTATTTTCTTCAGGATGTGTTCTTGACTACATCACAACATATTCCAATTCTGGCAGTGCATTTCTCAAGTGTACTGTTATTTGAAACTTTCCTGTAATATATATGTAGTTCTCCCCTGAACTTATGACGTATTCATTGTAATGCTACACACACACCCACACATACATAAGAAAAATGATTGTGTTCAATACCGCATCATGCTTTTTGTGCTTTACTTCTTCCACATTTCTCAACAATGCATTCAGTAGTAGTTCATAAACACCACCAATGTGTATGAAATTTGCTGGATATTACTGAATGGTGTGTTTAATGCAGTTTATACTATGATGTCCCCATGAATACAGCAAAATGGACCAGGTGTAAAGCTACCTCAGCAAGAAACTGGAGTTCCCAGTAATGCACAGTGTTATGTGATAATCTTTCGGCCGACTAAAGTTAAACTTATTTAAATCACACATAATGGTATATGCTTTCACAGTGAAAAAACCAGTATTGCACTTCCAAAATACGCAGCTATCAAAATCATAATGCATAATATAGATATAATTAAAGACGTAATAAATGTTAAGCAGAAGTAAATACGCATCACAGGTGTGGTACTATCATACACAGGTGTAAACAATGTGGATCATATACAAAGCATTGCTGGAAGCAAAATGTAAGGAACCCAAAATAAATTTTAACAATATGCTCTAAGATAAAACAAACATTTTATGAACATTTTATGCACAGGTGATTATAACATCATCTAGGGTAACAGGTTTCAATAAAATTACCATCAAGCAGCCACAACATTCAGAACATGATTTTTAATTAAGTTCTAATTTCATTGCCTTGTTACTCACCATATTACTGACCAGATGTCATTGTACAGTATAACATGTTCCTGCTTTTATATATACTGCATCTAATTCAAATCCTGATTGGAACATTACCTATCATGTGTAAAATCTGTTATTTTCCTTTGTTTTTTATAACCTCAACTAACCATATTACTGCCAACTCTCACATGATGCTGAACACGGATAACTTCTGCCACTGACAATGTGATGTTCTTGTTGTAAAGAAAGCATTAGTAAAAATCATGTCCAAAAAAGTCTCTCACCAATACAATTACTTTAAGTTACAATGAAGTTAACTTCATTTTTCAGAGAGGCATGCAGTGGGATGGTACACTTTAACAACAGACATTCTTATCTTTTGAATCCCACAAATAAGAAAATATATTTATGTCATCACCATTGTCACCCATGTTATCTAGCTTTATTATTATTATTATTACATCATTCTGTCTTTATGGCATTCTGATGCTAGTATCGGTCTAGGACAACATAATGCATGGTGTTCATATAATGGTAGTTAAGAATCTTCGAACAATTGCACATGCTTTCAGAAAAACAGACTTTTATAGTTGTACATCCGTATCTAAATGTGCTTCAAGCTTTTGTAGACTAGAGGAGAGAGGTATGGGAATAATTCCTGTGGCTGATACTATAAATGGAACAACATACAGTGCTCTCTGCTTCCACATGTTGTTTACTTTCATTGCAATATCTTCATACTACTTACAGTTATTATTATTACAAATTGTTTGATTTATGCATGGTTGATTTAACAGTACTATTAGTAGCTCATTGTCATATTGAATGTCAAACAATAGGATTGTCCATAACTGGAAGGGCTGGGGATGAAAGAAATTAAGCCCTAATCTGAGATAATACATTGCATCATTTTTACAGTACTTAGGGAAACAAGACTTAAATCAAGAGAACTAGTCTGTGGTCTGTGACCTGTTGAACATTAGTCAGGAGTCTGACCCCTTAATTTACTTTTAGGTTTGTTTGGAGGCGAGGGGGAAGATGCATCACAATCATTATTCACATAATGCAGCAGAACAAAACAGCAAGATCTGTTAATTTAATTTTGACTCACTTAAGTTCTTCATACATGTTGACAAGCTGCTTCTATCGCAACTGTTTGCTTACGTAAATTTTACCTGTAAATAGTCTTCCTTGATAGTTTTCCTTTCGGAACATACAGAACCGATGCCAAGTGCTGTTTGTAGATGAAATTGTGAAATTTAATGGGCCTAATGTAAAATCCTGGTTAGCAGAGCTTTCTGGATCATACAGTGTTGGAAAAACCAGCACATACTGTATTTGTCTCATTTTCATTTCCAGTAAATAATTTCTGAATTAATTAAACATTAAACTAAAAAGGTGTTACACTAATACTAAGTACCATGAAGTTAGGTGCCCCTTGCTTACACATATTTTCCCAGCTCTTTCTTTTAAATGAGGTTCTTTATTCTCCATCTTGTGTAGAATGTAATTCAGTGCCATTCAGTTGTAAATGTCATCTATCATCTTGAAACTGCTAATTTTCAATAAATTCATTGTAGTTTCAATGCTTCTCAATTTGATTTACATCTATTAAAGAAACAAATGCTTTCATATGGGTAAAAGTACGCTATGCCAATATGTACCAACTGTGAAGTCATGTAGAAAATGTAAGTAGAAGCTTCATGCATTCTAGAGCTCAGTACAGAATAAAGGTGAGTGGCACAATATAAGGCAACAGGAAAACATACAGCAATACAAAGATGGGGCTTGATCTAAATGGTCTAAAAGAGGACTCAAGTTTAAACCAATTTATTTGCAAAAAATAAATACCATGCAGGCCTCATCACACTCAGTCCGATAATCCTTTATATATATATATATATATATATATATATACACACACACACACACACAGAAACAAAAAAGAAAGTGAAAAGAAAGGATACAGACAGACAAGAAGGAAAGAAATTATATTTGGTTCTCCTGAGGACACATGAATTTATAAACCAGAACCTAAAGGTGATTGTTAGTTCTGGTCCAAAATTTGGAAAACTATGTTACAGTCTAGTTTGTGGGTTTCACTCTTTTGAAATTCTAAATAAACTAAATTTGGTGCAATGTTGCATGTAAATATGGATATCAAACAGTCGGACTTCATATGAACATCTGTAGTCAATTCTAGAAGCCTGAAATTCTGAACATCATGAACATAAACTTTCAACACTAATACTGTCACATGTAACACACTCACCACACCACAAGAAAGTCTCAAGATCAAAGAGGATCACAAACAACCACATGGAAGCTCCAGATACAAGAAGCACAGAGATTATTGCACATGTATGGTTTAAAATACAGGGAAGTCACTTTTTTAAAGCCGTCTTTCACACCTTTTAATATTAATTTGTAAAGTCTCAAAATATGGATGTTGCAGCTATGCAGGGAGTTCAATTGGCATAATTTGTTACAAATTGATCACACACAGATGCTTGATTAATCTGATTCTTCTTCCATAGTAGTGGCAATTTCAGCTGTTTAAAGGACTGTATATGGTTAACATAATCTTCACATAAATAAAAAATTTTAAAGCTGGCTGTTAAAATATAAGTGAATTTCTCAACCTGTAAATAGGCCACACCAAAAAGCCATACAGCTCTCCAGGTACCAGTCTTTTCTTCATAAGACAGTAAAAGGTAGCTCTCCCTTGACAAAGTATCATGTCTCTAAGTTGCAAATGGAGTTAAAGCTCCACATACATTCCATGCCTCTGTATAAGAAAGAGTAAGCAGTTGGTTTTATGCTCTGGTCACTTTACACTTGGAATTTATAGCCCATGGTATACAATGAATAGAAGGGTTAAGGGACCACAGTGGACAATAAGGTGACAAAAATCACTGGAAAATGAACTCTGGTCATCAGTTTTCTACAAGCAGCTTTGTGTCATGTATGAAAGCTGATTTATGTTAAATCTAATGAATAACAGGAGTTAAAACACTGAGCTTGAAGTTTTTTTCTTAATAACGTAAGTAGTGGAAAAATGTTTGCTGACTGGTTATCATAAAATAAACTGTGGTGAGATTTAATTACGTGCCAACTACTTGTAGTACCAAACACTGAAAAAAATTATTTGCAAAATTCACCTAGACCTTATAAACAATGCAGTCTATACACAAACCTCAAATAACAGCATACATTTATAAGCACCTGTGTACTCTCTAGTCTTATTCAATGACTAATGCATTTACAACCTGCAAATAGTTTAGCAGCAAGAATTCAGCTAAGTATAATATGCTGGAGTAATCTTTTTTCATTTTTATAAAAGTGAATCTAACATTATGTTATGCCATACTTTTTTTCTTCTTGTTCATGGCTTGACAGCCCTAGTGGGTATAGGCCTCCTAACTGCTCAGGTGTCAAGATCACACTCAGACACACCACACTCAGCAGGACTCCTCTGGATGAGTGACTGACCCGTCGCAGAGACCTCTTACCTGACCACATACAACACTCAGAACAGACAGATATCCATGCCCCTGGTGGGATTCGAACCATGGCCGCAAAGTCATGGTGTTCCATAATGTTTAAGGGACATTTAATCTCATGCAATAACATTAAGTTGATAAGAACACAGCAAATATTGTGCATTGGTAAAACATTTGCAAGATTAGTTACAAAATTATATGGGTGTAACAAATTTGTAATATGTAATGAGCACAGCCAGGAAAATGTTCTGGCTGCCATAATGCATGGTACTGATTGCAAGGAATAACTTTCTGCAAACAACATAAACCAATCAAATGTGATGAAGTGTTAATGTGCAAATAATATGACTGGAACTTCTCACTATGACCATGAATATCTTTTCCTGATATTAAGCTGTTTACACTAAGCTTCAGTTGGATGAATATCAGAGTGATGTCTAGTATTGGTCACATACAGGTTCAAATTTTTGCCCCTTTATCTTACACAATGGCAGATGGCCATTGACATTGAATTAGTATACATACAAGAAGTACAGAAACTTTACGGACAGTAAGTATACACCCACATGAAAATGGTAAAATACAACAAATTCCCTGACCTCAATCACTAAAAGACTGAATACACAAATCATACGTACTGCGTCTCAACAATGGTTTTATAGCATTTTCTTTGTATTTAATTTCTTCATACAAAACATGTTATTGTGCTGTTGCACACACTATTCATATACTGCAGAGTACTGTCTTCTGGGATGTGATGCTATGTGGTCTGGTAGACATGTTCTGCCATTTCAGAGGAGCCTCCTGCTTTCATTTTCATGGCATATCCTGATGGAGAAGGTAGCATGTTCCTCTGAAACTTCACTACCTCTCTACAACATTATATGTTGTCAATTCTCATAAGAAATGAAAACAGAATCTCAATCTCACATATTTTCTTCTAAAATACATCTCTATTTCCAAAAGTATAAAAACAATTTTTCATTCAAATTTCAAGATTTAAATATTTTCAAAACTAACATGAAACCAATCCTCAAGAATGGCATGAAAAGCATTCCAAAACACTTACAGGTAGATTTATATTCACACTGTGAACTACCGTCATTAGTCTTGCATGTCTACAACACACCTAGATACAAATGGTATCAACTACACCCAGGGAACTTCATTTAATTCCTGCCTTTCATCAACCCCAATAAAATATATCCCAAAACCAAAGCTTGGACTGTTAGAAGGGTTATACATGGCACTCACGCATGTATGATCCATGCTTCCAGACTTCATTTTTAGGCACTTATGGCATACGGTGGATAAAATAAAAGCATAATGGCAATTCTGGGTCGGTTTATAAATTTCAACCATAAAATTATTCCCCAGGCTATTCAGTACCAATGAAGCTGAAATCATACTTCATCAAATGCCTTAAAAATTGACTCAACATGCAAAAACCGGTACTTAACATAAAATGCAGACCTGTTCAGATATGTAAGGTTTATTTGAAACTTTTCAGTATGTTGCACATTTACATTACTCATGGATCTATAGGGTCAGTACCTCTGTTGTTTGTTTCTTGTCTTCACTGAATGTTTGGTTAAGTGCATCAGAATAAATCTATTGCACATTACCTCTATGTGCAGGAGAACTTACAAATGCAGGCAGTGCAGCAGCACAACACTTGGTTAGTACAATCAATCACAAAACTGTATATGCAATAAATGAGCATTGAACTCCAAACTGGAGTACATATTTCCATTGTTTGTTTTAGAAAGATGAGAAAAGTTAGTTTACATTCTTTTCTATCCAAACCATTTCCATACAAAGATAATGGCTGGATGTTTCACTACAGACAGATCTCAATGGACTGTTCAAAGGTAATTTGCTTGTAGAGGCTGGGTAAAACAATGACATACAGAGTTCTTAGTACACATTAGTAATAATATTTTTCTAATCATATTTACACATAATTACACTAGTCAACAAGGGTCTGGCAACAAGGATGAAAACAACCACCTTGCATGTGTCAATGGAAGGCTACCTGAACCTCATAATTAAAAAGCCTCCATCACATCCATTTTTTTTTAAAGTGGATAGTTCTTGGTGTAAATTGTCCATAAAATTGTTAAAAAATTGATACTTCCCTCTCATTAAACTTGCACCCTCGCACTTTTAGTATGAGTGGTAAGAGTTTCTGGTAACTAGCTAACTCATTTCCCCAATGTGAAATATAATAAACTGAACATTCCCACCCTGGATATGGCTCTGAGAAAGGGAGTTCAATACATGTGGTATTACCTTCCAACTGGGAGGAGTTTACCTTCCATCAATAAGAAATACCAGAAGTACCATCTACAACCTCCGATCCCAGCTAAATTTCCCAGGGTGATCAAAAACCACATCTGATCCAGCAAAGTGAGCTAGATTATCTAGTTCACAACTTAATTTTCCAAACAGCCAGCAGTACTTCTAGATCAAGACTGCTGCAGTGCAACTTGTCAGCTAAAGAAACAACAACATCCATATTCACAAAGAGGCATGAAAATTTTTCCTGGTCTTATAGAACACAGGATTCTCTTTGTCTCACACCTCTGCTTCCTTCTTGAGAACCTAGAAGCTCTTAGTGATGATCAACGTGAATGATTTCATCACAATATAGCCAGAATGGTACAACAGTATCAAGTAAGATGGGATTCGTCTATGACGGCGGATTGCTGCTGGTTGCTCTGTAGGGAAGATGAAACTTTCCATAAAAGAAGAAAGTAACCACAATTTAATAGAAATCAGCAATTTATTAGTGGTTACTTTTCATATGGTATTTGACTGAGTGCAAAATATGAAAAAAGTAGGTATAAAATAATTATTTTAAAATCATTACATTATAAAAATTATTAATTTGTGCATATTCTGCAATGTTCTCACAACTTTTCTACCATAAAATATATACTTTGTGTTTGAAAACCCTTTACCCCTTCAACATAATATCTACTGTAATCAATTTTGATGACCTTCAAGGCAGATCCCCATTACATAAACCAGCTGGTACTATGATATTTTGCTTGCCATTTTTGTTGTCAGCACAACTAATTTATTGAATAAAGCTATTTCATCCACATTGTCATACAAATAAAAAATATTGAAAATTGTTGACTAGTGTTACGTATCACTGACAAAAAATATATTACCCAGACAATAAATAATGCACTTCAGTCTCAAGTCACATGCATGAAATCTAAAGGTGTACAAGCATGAATACTTACCTATATTGACACATGTAAATTACACAGGATAAACAAACCCAGAATTCAATTGTTTTATTACTTAAAATCACACTGGCTAGTGTGAAGTCCAAGAATCTCAATATGAGACAATATGTATCCATGCAGACCAATCAAAGAATAAGATACAGGGAAAACAATTAAATGACACAATTATCAAATATTGCCCATGAATCACAATACACAACTACAATCAGCATCAAGTAATCAGTCACATGACAGGAAATAGGTGTTGAACTGGTTGCATTCAGGTGGCTGCAGCAGGCAGTACACAACTAACAAGCAAAGCAAAAACTGTGGTATATTAAATTATACAAAAATCTGCACATTAAAGAAATAACACATAGCAATTTTAACAGCTATTACACTCATATAGTACAGTTGCAGTTAGTCCAATATATCCTGTTTATACATATTAATGCAGAAGTAATGCATGCTTTCTGACCCATGTAAAGATTTAAAATATTGAGAACAAATTAAATTTTATTAAAATTAATTGTTTCTCATGTGAACTACAGCCAAATATAGATAAAATGAATGGCAGGTAAATGAAAATTTGTAATCTTCCACTCTAACATCCAGGTCAGTACGCAGTTATAATATTAGATCACACCTTCCATAAAAACAAATGAGGTTTCCCCAGGACACATCTCGTGTTCATTTAACCAAATCACTGTTTTATGTAGCAAAGTACATTCTGGACACCACTAATCACATTTCACTCACTTTTCATTGTGTGTAATGTTCTTTACTACAAAAATAAGCAGCACAAATTCATATACCCAGACATGAGATGAAGCACTGCATTAAAATGGAAGTACAAAGTTAACAGCCCTAGTACAAGAAAATGAAATAGGAGAAACCCAGAGAAATAGGATACATTCAGCAATGTGTTTACTGAGCATAGAACTCACTGATTTGAAATGTTTAAACCAGACAACTTCCAATCATAAAGAAACCATGCCACCTTTAGCCGTGACATGAAACTAACAGTATTGTTACTATTCATTTCCTGCTGCAGGGTACTTGATAGCTGGCTGAAGTGCCACAAAGACAAAGTGGCTCCCACAGACGTAAAAGGCAGAAATCTTATGACGTGGAAGGAGGTGTAAAGAAATATGGTACGCTCAAGTGCCAGGATATATCAACTTTTTGCAGATATTTTACAAATTTACGAAGTTAAACATGAAAAACAGCTTCTAAATAACAATATCATGTTTAGGAGAAGGTGTGAAGTATCACACTGCATGTATACTACTTCATGTACAATTTATAATTCCAGTTGTAGCATACTGCTGCATTTTTTATCACTACACTAACATACTAATATACTTATTTTCTGTTATTTGATACAAATGGATATGTGTTACAGTGCAACTTGTGCATCACTGTCACACCATTACATAAGGCAAAGACTGAAGTATGTCTTGTTACACAAGAGTGTGTAGTGTCTGAAGGGTACACATCCATCTGAATGTACAGTATGACACAAAGTGGGCATACAGTACTATGTGTTTAGATTATCATATTAAAATTATTTCAATGTAATATTACATACAGGTACAATAAACATATGGTTATGTCTTGTTGTTTAATAACTGTCATGAAACAATGAAAACTTGATTATACACAATGGTGCATTTTCACCATAATTATTCATGACTTAAAACTAAAAGTACTTAATATTATCATTTCAAACACTGAATACTATTTGCCCCGTGTGTCATGTGTTACATTCAGAAGGGCCCATATCCACAAGACATTTAACAGATATGTATCTTCATTAGTGCAATGGTCTAACAATGGCATGCATCGTGTGCTAACACATGAAATCAATTATATGAAAACACAGATCCTGATGAAAAATAAGTATATTACAGTAATAAAATTTTCAGTTCTGCAAAAGTTATGTCAGAAACAGTAACAGTGTCAGCACAGATTAACCTTCAAACAACGTACATTCACATATGCGAATGCATGAAAAACAAATGCACTTCAAAATTTATTTCATATATTTAGGAAAGAAGGAAATTTACTGCACTGTTAGACATTCTGCATAATTTTTCCATTGTATTTTCCACAAAATTCAATTTGTTTCATAATTTTATCTTTTTCTTTTGAAATAATTCTCATGATTTTCATAAATCACGCACAAAAAAGTTAAAACCAACACGGTCATTTAAAGGTTAATTCATCTCCATGCAAATGGAACATTTGGTGTGAACAGTACAAAAATAATAAGTGTATAGGAGAAAGAAAGAGAAAAAAGGAAAGTAAAATGTCTTATTACTAAAACTGTAACTGCTATAACATGAAACGAAAGTATTTGAATTCACACAGCACTACAGGATATACTTCAATAAACATGCATTATCAGTGCACAGTAGCTTCAAAAAGTTCCTGGAATTTTCTGGTATAATAGACAGGACATGCTACTGTGAATAAAGAATGTAAATCAACATCCTTTGTCCCCTTAGGGATGCAGTCAGAAAGTAAATGCTCCCAAAAATGGAGAACCAAGAGTTTGTTTCTCCTACTTGACAATGCTGCAGCACACCAGTTGGTTTTGGTTAAGGATTTCTTAGCAAAGATCAATGTAACAGTACTGGAGCATCCCTCATACTTATTTGACCTGGCTCCAGCTGAGTTTTATCTGTTCTCTGGACTGAAATCAGCAATGAAGGGACAGTGCTTCTGTGATGCTACTGACATAATAAAGTATGCAACAGTACAGCTGAAGAGGTTTTCACAAAATGGCTTCCAGGAATGTTTCCAACCCCTTTACAGTTGCTGGCAGAATTGTACAGTTGCACAAGGGGACTACTTGGAAGGAAATGTAGCTTAAATGATTCTACTGTTTCATATTTCTAAGAAATAAAGTGATTCCAGGAACATATTATTGCTACCACATAGTTTTGTTATTGAGGAACCACTGTTCCTAAAGAAGTACAAGTTTCATGGCAAATTGGCCTGTGAAAGATGCCCCAACCGTCTTGAAATATTTAAAATTTTATACACCCGTAATTGCATTCCATACTAAAAAAAAAAAAAAAGACTTGTTCAGGATCATGTGCATTGATGCTACTATAACATTATCAAATGACTAATGTGCTGCAATGTTTTCATGCAAGATTGAAAATTTGTAAAATAATCAGAAATGCAAATATTAAAAAAAAAAACTACGCATAAAATCCATACAAATGACATTCCTACATCAAGAGTCACGTGGTACATGGAGCAGACAAATTCATACTACTGCAGAAACACCTTTATCAAACAAGAATATCATTAGAGAAGACTGTTAAATTATAATCTTTACTACCAAACAACAAATAACCTCAACAAATTGTAATTCTGAAACTCTCATACTGCTGATAGATTATGTAAGGCATTTGATAAAGCAATTCCATCCAAATTATGGCACAGCTTACAAAGAGTCTGAATTGCCATTATCAAGAATGAGCAACTTCTCACCATGTTCAATTCACCTGTCACTTCCTGGCTACTGGCCTGTGATGGCCTACCTTCAGCTGACAGCTACAAGTTCAACCCACATACAAGTCCCAACTTGGTCTAAAAGAACAGCATAAATGCTGTACCTGTACCAGAACAATTTCTACATTTTTTAACCCCTTTGGTGCTGGAAGCTGACTACGGTCAAAATGTACTGTGACACTGATAAAATCGAACATCCACTAATGTCATCACCAAGAATATGCAGGTAAATAGCATCCATTTAAATCCTGGATCTTTTGCAGAGTATAATGGGTATTTAATTCCAGTGCCCAAGGGTTAAACATACAGAGGTTGACACACAGAAGTCCTTCATGTTTAATTTTAAAAAAATCCACATCTTCTCTTTGAACTCTTTGATCCATATAGGAATTCCACATCCTGAATAAGTTGTTCTGCAAGATATAAATCGAACCAAGGCCTTAAACATTTCCCAGGTGTGTAGAAGTGAGAAAGAAATGGGGACAAATTCAGTCACTGCTAGGGGCAGATTAGGCTTTTCTTTAGCCATTATTTTTAATATTTATGCAAATAATGCCACTAAGAATGGCACTAGCAAATTCATCATTAATAATGTGAGGCCAGTACACAGCATAAATATGATCATGCAATTGTGGCAATATCAAAGTGTGAATTACAGAAAGAAACATGCTGATTATAATACCAAACAAACAAATGTAAATTTTTAAAATATTTGCAAGGAAAACTAAAGAAATAATTTACTGAGAAATAAAACAGATAATAAGATTTAAAAAATCAAATAATACATCAAATCAATGAATGTTACTATTTATGATAATGGATGCTACATTTACAACAACACAAGTACAAGAAAATTAATAAAATTCCTGAGACTACATACCACACTAAGATAAACCCTGCAAAAAAACTCATAGGATGCTCATAAGATCATGATAAGATGTGCTGCTTCATACACATTAGAGGGAACATGACTGTAAATAAACTGCAGCTGCTGATCAAACATCAGCAGAAGTCACTGACTGATGAAAGTATGAAAATATCATATGAATCACAGATTAAAAAAACTGCGTATTTTCTGTAGAAGTTGTGAACATGTTGAAAGAATGGAACATAATGCCATTAAAAAAGATCTGAATCACAGTTCATATGGGAAAATGGCAGGGGTTCACCAAGAATGCAGATCAGAAGAATTCTTAATGGAGTGATCTTTCTGAAATTGATGTTGATGACAAAGTCGTAACTGACTTGAAAAATATTTATAAACAAAATGTAGGCAGCCACCTACTTTGAGACTCATGTTGAAAACACAGCTCTAGTAAGAACTCACTGCTCATCTATGTAAAATTTAAAGAACCACTAAAGCAGAGCAAGACTTTCCTTCCTACGTGGTACTGTAACAACCCAGAAGACCTAAATCTTCGGCTACAAGAACTTGGACGTATATTGCATGTTACTTCAACTTTCGAGTTCATAATTTTAATAACAGCTAATCACAAAAATATAGAGTTGTTAAGCAAGTTTATGAACACTCTATAGACTGATCATACGACTAAAATGTAATACATAAGCAGGTTATTCTGGATGCAATATTTTAAATTTATACCCAGCACTGTATATAATAAAGAACTTAAAAAATTTCAGTATTATTGGTCCATTAGATAGCAGTAAATACACTAGCTGCACAAGAATAATTGTATAATGGCATGATTAACCCTCTTGTCTTTTCCAGACTGTCATGCAACCCTTGGGCTGTGAGTCCAAAGAGACATATATCACATACTCTCTCCTGGATGTTTGTAGTTATTCATCACTTACACAACTCTCCAATTCATATGTTTTAAAAATGCATAAAACTCTGCAGTGCATTAAACAAAACAATTCTCTCAACGTGCAACTTCCTCCTCTTTGATGCCATAAAAAAATGCAGTAGATTGGTGTATATTTTACTGGTTATATCAAACAATGAGGTTTCCATATTACTGATCCTAACAGCATTGTGCTAGTCAAGAACACTTCAACACATGTTCCTGGAAGTTGTATGTTGGATACTAACTCCAACAAATGAATGTGGACATGTTTGGCACAACTATTTGTATGAATGGTATAGAACCAGCTGCATCAGAGCCTGGTTTGTTCCAGCACAAAGATATGAGCATAGTGAAATCTGGTTCTTATGGATGTGACTACTAAACAAAAATACTCTACATGACATCAACAAAAAATTCACAAGGATTGCCCATGGCAATGCGGAAGGATTGCCTACTACCGGATAGATCCTGTGTCTGCTGAAGAGGGTGCTGTGACTGTGGACCTGCCGTAGAAGTGGTAGCTACAGACTGTTCTGAACCACTAGAACGTGACCGAGATCCACCCGACCGTCGGCCACCTGATGGTTTCACAGCTGTCACTATACCGCTGTTACCACCACCACCACCACCACCACCAACCCCTAATTCACTCTCGCTGGCCGAACTACCTGACTTCATCATGTCTGCACCAGCTTCTTTGCACACAGGTTCTGAACCATTACTGGAACCACCTGATACAAAAATTAAACACATTAGTTTGAATGCCAGAAAATCTCTAGAGCACAAAAACACCAGGAATGCCATAAAAATGAAAACAAAGTATTTATAAATCGTGTACTTGTAATATTCAAAAAAGAATGTCCTACACTTAGATCTGGGCAATGAAGAACTGTATGCTTAGGGCAGGATTCTGTAAACTGGAAATGATATGAACATTCTTAATGATCCCTTCTTTTCTGTGGTAGGTTAATCATTAATACTCCCATAATCGAAGGCTACACAGCAACACGACAGCAAATGACAAATTGGAAAATGACTTTGAAGTGAAACACGGTACTGTTTTAGTAATAAGAAGAACCTCAACAAGATCACTGGTGTCCCCGTAGGGTGAGATTTAAACCAGGCACTTTCAGAATACCAGCCTACAGCATCCATTCAGTGGTTTTTACATACCTTACGCTTAGTGAATTACAAGACACATTTGAAAATGCAAGCCTTTGTACATAACTTTACTTAAAAACAAAATGTGGGACACACTAAAGATGGTATGGTGTCGAAACTACATTTGGGTGTTCTTAACAATACCAATGCTGTTGTTGAGGAATAAGGCTGTTTCAATACAGCTAAGACTATAAAATACCATTTTTATTGTACACTGGAAACTGTTTCTGAAATTACAAATTTTCTTACCTCAAATACGATTTAACTCAGTTGTCAGTAGAAATTACTCCTCATTTGATGTTACAAACTCTTAAACATTACATTGCAAAATTGTTTCACATAAAAGGCTTTTTGTTAATTTGAATGAAAACATGTTTCATACATTATGTTGCATGTAACAAAAATAAAACTTAAGCTGCGAAAACACCACCAGTGTCTTCCAACTGGTCAATCACAAACTGTGAGAATGTTTCTGAAGACAAAGCATTTGATGTTAAATATACAATGAAATTAAAGTAAAATCCCATTATTCTCCACCTGCAGATTAATTACAACTACCAACAAAACTTTCTGATGAGGTTGTAAATACAGTGAAACTGTCTGAAACAGAACCTGGGCATAGAGTAAACCATTCTTTAGCAGAAGCATTTAACAGTCAGGATGATCTGGAGTCCCAGTTATCAATACTTACAATACCTGTAAAATGGAACCTTTCTGCAGACAGGGGTGGGGTGGGGGGTGATTAAGCAGGTGAAGTTTCTTTCATTAAAATATAAAACATTAAACAGTACAGTCTGAACTAGAACAGTGCAAAGGTTTGCTAAATATTACACACATATATACAAAAAAAAATCAGTTCCAGTTTCTCCTCTGGCCATGGACTGGTGCTGCAATAGACACCCTACATACTGCACTAAACTGCTAAGTATGAGATACAATAATTCTAACATCTATAATACAAAATAATTTCAGTTCTCCAATATCTTCATCCACATCTCCACCCATTAACTTGGTTGACAGGTGACTATTCAGAGTTTTAATAGAGCATAAAGCAATCTGTGTCCACCATTGTTTCTCATTTGGCAGCATTTTAACAAAATCATGTGGCAACAAGGCAGCAAATACCATAATGAGGATTTTTCCTAACTCATAATCTGGGGGGGGGGCCCTTGCCTTATAATCATGCGCAAAGTGAAACATGTTCTATTAAGGCATTTTCCTTCACAGTGACCACTATGAAGGTTGGAGAGGGGCATCTTCTATTCGGGCAAATACTGCAGCACAATGTCACATAGCATGCTTCAGTTTTTTGGAACATGAATTTCATGAAAAACAAGAATGTGTATTAGAAAATATGTGTGCCAATACATTTTCATTAGCAGAATCCAAAGTTAATGATCAGGAGTAATAATTCAGCACTGTATCTTACAGTGCACTATATTTCATGCCCTACTGGACAGGTCTGAGTAATGAGACCTTAACCAAATGCAACTGATGCAATTTCTCAAATTACACATTTTAACTGAAGAAAGAAATAGGGAAAGAAAAGACACTTTCTGTATTTTTCATTTGTTGAATCTGAATACATATTAACTCTCTAGTGCCAAAATTCACCTACAGTCAACACACAGTGTGATGCTAAGAAAACCAAAGATCCGCTCATTGTCCAAGAACATTCATACTCTTCAGAGGCCATTAACCATTATAGCCTGGGCCTTTTGCAGAGTACACTAGGCACTTAACTACTGCTCCAAAGCATAAATAAGGCAGTCATAATAAATATACATGTTAATTATATCCATAAAGTTCTTTCATGGAAAAGTCAGGGAGAAGAAATGGCACTTCTGCAGGTTTAAAATATTATTATTTCAAAACATTCACCCAACTTACCTGAACCACTATGAACACTTTCTTCACGGGCATATCCGTATACAGATGGTTCATTTGTGTAGTTGAATGGCATTGGTGCATATCCTGCACCTGTGTGAGGTAGATAAGTGCCTGAATATGGCATGTGTGTACCTCCCCAAGGTGTTGGTATTGTGTTTGGTGCTGGAAGAGGTCCAACAGTGTCTCTATCCAGTGACGTGCAGTCATCATGAAGTTTCAGATTTGACATTGCTGCAAAAATATATCTTCTCTTAAACAAATGAGCACAAGCACACTTCCTTAGGACTGACTAATTTAATTATCAATCACAGGAAATACTGAGGGACCATTAATAACAAGGTAATTCCTTGTGAACCCTTATAACTGACTAAGGGCAGCCAGGACATAAAAACACAACCTTCCTATTTACACTTCCCACTTTTTTGTGTTTCCTGACTGTTGCCATGGAGGTAAAACAAAACAGATTAGTCCTTTTGAGATGTCCCAACAATTAGTTCATGCTGTATTTAATGGTTATCACTCTTAGTGTCAGGTTGTACGGGTAGGTTATGTTAAAAATCAATAACCTATCAAAACGGTGAAATACTGAGATATATATTGAGTCAAAGAGCCCAGCTATTCAAATGAACAAGAAGGTAGCTTATTGTACTTAAAATGGTGGCCAAAAGATCGCTCAATGGCATAACACGTAGGAGTACCGGTGATCAACAGACTGGCCATGCGGCACTAAGAAGATTAAATTATGAAGAATGTTTATTGCATTATAAAAATATTTTATAATGTATTGTGTAGTGATACCCCAAAGTCACAGGCAGGGAACTCCACTTCCCGGCTTATTTACTGTACTACTTACAAAGTCAACAACAGCCCAGTCAAAGAATAGGTTAATGAATGGAAAAGAGGCTGTAATACTAAAATTTAATTTTATAAGCAAAGTTAGTGGCCAGTACTATGTTGGGTTATATTCCTGCAACAGGTGCCATAAACGAAAACAACGTGCAGTGAAATCCGCACTTCAGATTTCTTGTAATGAGCAATGGATCCAGAAACTGAAACTGGGAGAGAGGCAAAAATCTTACACAGAGGAAACTTAACACTGATACAAACTGATTTGATATCAATGAAACTGAATATTAAATAAGGAAAATCCTAAGCTGGGGAATAATAAACAGAAGTGCCACCATAAATGGGATTTTCCATTAAATACTATTGACCGTGGGTTCATTTGCTGCTTTTATGGATATGAATAGACATAAGATACTTAATCAACTTAATCAGATATGCAGCATAATAACAACAATGTTTCAGTTATTCTAGGATGTAAAGCTGCTTTGCTGAGTAAGTACAGGCTGCGTCAAAAACACCTGACAGTTTTTGAAATTTGAAAACCAATGTGCCTGCTAAAGCGCCACTTCCATACTGACTGACATCAATTACAGTGAAATCTGGAGTTTGGCTGACATGTAGTGCTGGTCAGTGCAACACCACATTGTGGCAGTGGAATCATTTATCAAAACAGAGTCAGTTACAGCTAAACAGCATGGTTTCCAACAGCAGTTTCAAAGATGTGATGCTCCTAGCCACAATACTCTGCTATTGTAGGTATCAAAATGGTGTAGGATCAGTAAAGGAAAGTATACCAACACGCCGTCCACTCTTGGCTTGTACACCTGACAACGTGGAGCCGGTAATGGACGCCATATTGCAAAGTTCGCACAAGTCAGCTTATCAGCAACCTCTTGCACCTCACTTAAAGGAATGAAGGGTTCGATGAACTCTACAAAAGGATTTGCATTACCATCCATAAAAAAATCCAAGTTGCCCAGGAACTTAGTGAACAGTACAAGGTGAGCCAACTACAGTTTCACAATGAATTCTTGGACTCGGTGAAAAAACAAATAATACTCAACACTTACAGTGAGATGCCTCAGGTGCCAGAATTGAGTATTTAGTATAATATGGCTGAGACACACCCATGAACTTAATTTCATGTGAAAATAAACACAATGAGGAGCTTACTTATAAAAGCAAAGTAAAGGTATCCCTAGAAAGGGCCGGACAGGTCCTTTGGGATCCCAGGAAGTAAGACAAGCAGCACATGAAGGTGGTAAGGTTGTCACCCCTATGCACTAGCCACCTTTACCCACCATGAAATATCACCTGGTACTTATTTCATTTAGAGGCTGAGTTGACCTCAGGGACACAGTGCGGCAGGAAGGATTAAGGAAATGAAAAATCCAATGACCCCATTGGAAATCAAACCCGCAACCTTCCAGCCAGTAGCACGGTACCTCAACCAACTGTGCCACCATGTACCTCTACTTACACAGGTTATAATAATAAACTAACCTATAGTTTATTGTGTTCACACACCTATACCCATAGTCCAAATTCACTGAATCCATACTGCCTGTGGGTAAAAGGGTAAACATGGCAATATTCTTAATCGTCTCTCTTCTACAGCAACACATGCAAAACTAAATGATATTTTGTTCACAAGTCAATCCAATATTTTCAGACCCTGTGGTTAGAAATCACTGACATTACTAATGCAGACATACGGAGGTAACAGACACAACTGTGATTCCCTGCAAGACAAGACAAGACTATGTATATTCAGAAACTCTTAAGTGGTCTTTATGCCGAAATGGAGCCTCAAAATGGAATTCAGGTTCTCTACAATAATATGCTGTAAGCACTTTCATCAGAAACGATGACATCCACATCCATGATGACAATGACGTTACATCTCCTAACACAATGCACAGACTAATAAAAGTTCCACTGCACTTGTCAATACAAGACAATACTGCAATGAAGAACAAGACAATGAGTTGGGTATCCATTTACAGCTGCAACCATAGGTGCAATATTAGCAGCTCTGTTACTAGACCTTCATGATCCACCATCCAAGAGAAGATAATTTTGTGTTCAAAATGGCAGAAGCACAATACATGGCTTGGTATTTGTTTAGCCACAGGATAACTGTAATTACAATTATGCAGCACCTGGACAGCACTCAGAGGTCAGCACAGACCAAAAATTGTCTTCATAACTTCACCAATGGAGTAGCAGAAAAATCCACAACAAAATACAGACCCACAGAAACACAAAGCATAATATATAAACTGTGTTCAACTGATGACCTGCAACAATGGGTCTGCTACCACCTGCAGATTTAAAACTTCACTGTAGTATTTCTGTGAGACCTGAATTGCTGACTCCATTAAGTGTCACTTTTTATTTCACACTGTAATTCAAAGAGTTGTAAATAAACATAAAATTCTTTTATGATATAATGCCATTCTGAAACTTGTCCTCTAGTTCAAAAATGGTCTCTGTTACAGTGCAGTGCATGGTTTTGGATGGTGGAGTTAGCAGAGCTGGCAGACAAGCCTACAGGGTGTGGTGAAGTGGTAGGGCATGGGTGTTTATTTGCTTGGAACTTCAGTGGGACAAGGTCTGCAGTACTTACAGAGACGGTGAGTAGGACCAGACCAAACATGATGCCGTTGCCACATTAGTGACTTGTTCCCAGCCTACCGTTTGGAAAATCCACAGGCCAAAAACTGTGCAATGCACTATAACGGAACATAAACTTCAGTAAAATGGAAACTTGAGCTCAGTACTGAGAACACACACACTCACCAGCACAGAGATCTCCAAAAACATAGTAACACTGCTCTGAGAATGTAATCTTATTGACAGTATGTCGAATGTAGCCAGCTTTCAGCATCTGTGAAGCATACTTGCGAGCATCTCGACGATCAAGGAAACCTTCTACATGAGCATGCAACCAGTCTACCACATCGCACCCTGCACAAAATACAAGCAGATATTTAAAAACTGGAATAAATCTCCTGTTTCCAAGTATCAATGCAGAATATAAGCCACTCCAATCTGACCATGGAAAAGCAAATTTTCTCAAAAATAATTTTGTACTTATTATGGTATAGTACTGATATCTTTCAATCCGGTAAGAGATGTGACCCATCTCATCAAACCTTGCCTCCCTTAAAGCCAACCCCACCCTTCAACAGTGCACCAATATAAGAAGAGTTCAGACAAGACATTTACAACAGTGCAAGACATAGTGTGAAGTTTATACTTTAGCGGACCCTTTGTACACTTGCTCATGCAACCTAATACCCAGGGACCCAACAAAGTAACAACCAGTACATCTGAAGATGGAAACACAATCTTCCTATAAAAACTTTTACATTGAAAAGTGAGAAGTACAGGTCCAAGTAAAGAGCTTTAATCACTGTCACATAACTATCAAAGTACTTCCCCAGGCCCTATGTACATAGGAAACTGTTTGATTTAAAATGCAATTACACTTTATTTTAAAACACTAATTTTTGTCACAATGTAAATGAAATAACAGTAGTCCTGTTAAATACAAGATAGTCACTAAACAAGTGTATATTCTTGCAAAAAGTTGTTACACAATCCTGCAGATTATAATGTTAACTACATGGTGTTTTCATGATGCATGCAATTAGATGTGCAGCCTTACTAGCATTAGTTTAAAACAGGTGTGTTACCTACCAATGAAAGCATTTGGTATAGTTATTTTGAGCCACATTCTATCTCGAATCTCAAGTCCAGAGTCAGGTCGAGCCATGGCCCGAACTATGGTGGGCATATCTGTATTCACAGTCAGCTGAATTTCTTCAAATGGTCCTGTAATATGCACAGAATGTAATAAACCAGAGATAAGTAAGACAAAGATTCAAAATACAATCAGCCCAGTGACAAAATAAATCATTCCTACCATGAATTATCTTAATGACATTGTGTCAAATGGAAAAATGACTTGAATGTAAACAGCTGTCACATAATTATCTTCAGAATTTACATTTCTGCATCTCCTGCATTTGACCTTAGACATGTGACTCCTTTACTCTACCCTTCCATTTTTATCACTGTTATACTTCTTCACTGCACTGACATCTGTTTTTAATTCGTATGTCACAAAAAAAAAATAAGCACTTTCCCATATTACATAAAACACTGACTGCAGAAATCATGAAATCATAAATGCATTACCAGACTGAAATATAAAAAAGAATTAGATATTTTCTATCCTGCAAACACAATCTGCAATCAGACACATAAGACTTTGTACACTGTACAGACAATTACAAAGAGACACTGAATCATGATATCTGCAATCCCTTAACAACTGATCTTCCATTTTTATCCAATTTTTCTGATCACAATAATAGGTTTCATGAATTCGGTTTTAATCTGTGTGTACACAGAAAAAATTACTGGCTTCCACAGCAACCACACACATTTGAAGGCCACAGGACTATAATGGCAAATACAATCTGTTGTCTCCTTCTCAGAGTGCCACAAGCCCAGTGTCTTTTCATAAAACCTAGAATAGTCCCTTGGTATATGAGCAGCTGGTTTAGGAGTTTATGAGCTGCACAAATCAAATATTTTTCCCATAAACTGTGCACCAATTTCTTTCCTTGAGTAAGCATCTTACTCCCACAATCCAATCACTTTTCCCAGCAACTATTCTTGGCTGTTATCAGTTTCCAAATCTTATTGAACAGACAAACAGCAGGCATTTTTGTGGTCTGTGTAGAAGCAGAATCTTCAAAAGTCTCTTGCCATTTTCATAGCTTTATCATGAAATTCAAACTTCTCAGCACTGATTATTTTGCACTGGTCAAATCTTAGGGAATTTTTCTGTATCACATTTATAAGGATGGTACCTACTCTTTATGCCTTTCCCACACTTTTATAATGTAAATAGTGTTTATGAATAGGTTAATAGTTACAAATGTTATTTAAATATAGCTATGATCATAAACTTTATTTTAGTGTGTTCACAGAATTGTGAAAAGTGGTTATTAGCTTTGTCTTCTCTTGTCTATCTGTCTGTCTGTCCATCTGCATGAAAAAACTTGGCTCCTACTGAAAAGATTTTCATGAAATTTCATATTTGAGGATTTTTAAAAATCTGTCAAAAAGTCAAGTGTCATTAAAATCTGACAAGATTACCAGACAATTTATATGGCAACCTCTGAAAATTTACCAAAGTATATCAATAAATTCTTGTCAGAATGAGACATGTTTCAGATAAATTTGTAGAGAAAATCAAAACAATGACTTCATGTTCAATAAATCTTTTCCAAATATTGTGTCATTTATGAGGTAATGTGAAAACATATGGCAGTGCCAGACATGCCACAGATGACACTAAAACAACACAGAAAGATGCGATTTGCATGCCGGATAGATGAATACTAATTTCTTCATAACTGATAAATTCTATCTGATTTTATAAAATGTTTTATGACAACACAAAAACTGAGAAACTATGCAATGACTTATCTGTCATTACAATTTGTTTAGCCACACTGTACATCTAAAGGCCATGAGTGAATGAAAAAATTGCCAGAATGCAGCATTCATACATTATGTGTGAACAGGGTGCAAATTAGTTGGAATATAATTTCTTTTAAAGACTGCTGCATATAATTTACATAATTCTGTTGCCTGCTAATTGAAACTGTGAGTTAACAGAAATACTAAGTATAATTTATATAAGAATACAGATAAACTGTGGTTGGTATATGTCATTTCTTTCATCACCTCAAGGTTACTGGGAAATGAACACAAGATTACCGACTATCCACTGCAACAATGGTTACATGACCACACCACAATGTTATGTTATATGTACAATGACAGTCTTGTTCCATATTTAGTTCCTGTCCTGTGACATATTGGGGCATGCAGTGACAAAGTTGGTTGAGGCACTGTATTACAAGCCAGAAGGTCACGGGTTCGATCCCCGATGGTGTCACTGGAATTTTTGATGGACATAATCCTTCCTGCCTCACTGTGGCCCCGGGGGTCAACTCAGCCTCTAACAGAAATAAGTACCAGGAATATTTCCTGGGGTAAAGGCAGTCGGTGCACAGGGCTGACAACCTTCATGTGTCGATGGTTATGATATCTGGAAGCCTCACCCTCCTGGAACCCTTAGGGCCTGTCCAGGGATTTCTTTACCTTTATCTTAACATGTGACATATTAAAGTGAACTCTGAATATCTGGGGAGAAATTTTTTACCTCGGAACCAAGTGAAATTTACAATGCAGGAAGTAATGGGAAATTAGCTTTTGTTTAGACATTTTTACCTTACCAGCAGTTTTCAAGGAATGAATTCAACTCACAAACTGAGGGATTATTCTATTTATACTTTATGCCTTATGTACTTAAAATACTGCAGTGACATATGGTTTGTGTTTAGCCAAGGACAGGCAGCTTTGGCTTTAATGTGTAGTGTAATTATCTGATCCCCCTCCCCCAATTTCCTAGACATGTCTTCCAGAAATGCAAGGGTCTGCTGTCTAAAACTATAAATAATTGGTATTCTCATAAATATAAAACACTTTTACTTGAGTTTTTGTAAGTTTAATAACTGCACTCAGTCCTCTGGGAAAATATACCAAAACTGAAATGGAAATCGGGTGCCGACCATCTCACAGTTCCTCAAAGCATAGCTCATAATATTATAAAGCATTAATGCAATGGAAGACATAATCTTTTGTGAAATTATGTTGAAGAAATGTCTTACTTACGTTCTGTCTCAGGCACACTTGATGTTATGGAGGAGCTGGTAGAGGTAAGAGTTGTAACTGATGGAGGCCGAACAGGAAACGATTCTCCTGAAAGCCATTTTTCATGCATTTAACTGACACAGTAAAGTTTATGTACCAATGACATATTAAACAACAGCATAATAGTATCTCACCTCTAATAGCTGCCGTATGTGCTACCCAAGCTCCTGGGTCAATCGGCCTTACAGGTTCAGTTCGAGGAATTGTGAAGTAACCTTTAGGATTAGGATCCCAGCATTTTGCAACAACTAGTTTGATAGGCCTGAAAAATTAATTTCATTGTACAAGTTACCAAACATCCGAACCACAGGTTCATACAAACTCAAAACATGAGAAGCGAAAGTTGTTGCATATATGTCCCACACCTCTGTTTAGAAGGCTCATATAATGCTTTGAATAACAGGGCAATATGACTAACACCTACTTGCTGAGGAAGAATTACATCGCTTTTGCAGTTGAGCTCACAATTATGCAAAGTGCACTAATGTCTGCTGTCAAAAAGTGGTATTACAGCCACCAGTTATGAAAAAAGCATTATGAGCCTGTTTCCATGAAACTTGCATTACTGAGTTCAAGCTTTACCGTATTGCAATTCTTGCATTTATACTAGTTATGGCATTTTATGACGACAAAAATTGTCCATAAAAAGTTTGCCATTTTCATAATGCACTAAACAGTCTAAAGTCCAACATCACATGGCCAGACAATGCAGTTTGTCAACTCAGTGTGTTGGTTCAATGTCCACTTAAACTGGCTGAACAACTTATGAAGTCTAAGTCTTGAGGCCAGTGTTTCTCAACTCACTAAGCTATTCTGAGTGGGTCACGAAACAATAACATGCATGATGAATTTCAAACATGAACATTTTTATTTTACATTTGTCTGTCTTTCTGACTCCTGAGGGTGAAAGAAAAATCCAGTGACCTAACTTGGGTCATGGCTCAAAAAAGGATGTGGAACACAGCCCCAGGACTTCAGTAAAATTGTGGATTCTTGGTCTTACACCACCATGTAGTCTGGTAGACATTTCAGGAGAACCTACTATCTCCATCACCAGCATGTGGTGCAAATTATTTAAGTTGTCACCACCAATCTTATAATGATCATACCTTTCACTCTAACCACACCTCCTTCCCCACACCTCAAAAAGTCAAACATTTCCTCACAGGAAGATAATGTACTGGCATATAGCTCTGAAATTATCAAGAGGCTTTCTGTAATTATATGACTTACCCTGGTTTTTGGACAACTTCCCTCAAGACTCTAACTGCTTCATCATTGGACATATTCTCAAAATTAATGTCGTTCACCTGTAGTATCATATCACCTGGTTCAATGCGTCCATCAAGAGCTACTGCTCCCCTACAAAGAAAAAAAATATTTGTTTATATATATATATATATCAAGCAGGCGTTTAACAGGGCAAGTCTGAGGAAAGAATAAAGATATATAATGAAAAACAGTATGAAGTCATCATCTGGATGTATGTAATGTTAAATAAGAATTACACATTTCACCCAGTTCAGTTATACCACCCTGGTTTAACATTGCTTGTACTGCTCATTGCTGGATGGATACTGCACTGTTCTTAAAATCTGAGTAACAAACTCTATCCTGGAGTACAGTGTAATGTACTTGTACATCCAAAACTGAGCTCTTATTTAGCAAATATCCAATATTTAAAAACCAGGCACTACCAAACAAAATCACACACACACACACACACTAGTAAGGCAAATCTGTATCATACATCACATGAGCAGTGGTGATATGAATTCTGTATTATTCATAAACTAACATCCCATTGTGTTGGAGAATAAAGGCATATTAATAACTGTCAAAAACACATCTTTATAAAAATAATACGTTAACCAGCTACACGTTTCGACCCTCTAGGGGTATTCTTCAGGCTGATATTTGAAACATACTAGGAAGTAAACAGATCATGTGTGGAAGGGAGATCTTGCTTCTTACAGGTTTTTGTTACAAGTCTGCTCTTTATATATAATTTGATTTCCAGATTAAAACTGAAGATTAATCATCACTTCAGATTTGAAGCAGCAGCATGATACCAACATTTCGTAAATGTAGTTTGATTATTCTTATTTATCTCGATCTACTGATGAGGAAGATAAAATAATTTTTTTATCTAATACAAGAGGAGTACATTTAATGTCCAATCAAGAAGGATACCTGGATAGAGCTGAGAAATACCACATATACCAGAACAGTGAAAAAGGCCTACAGATTAATGACAGAAGTACCATCGCTAAAAACAGAATATTTGACGTAATAGTGAAGCACAATCCGCAACAGACTGTGTACCACCAACCACATGCTGTTGCTAAGCAATACCTTCAATACGCCATGAACTGTAATAGGAACAAGACATACGATTTACAGTGACAAGAAAAACCTTAAGGTCGATAAACCCAGTAGGTAAGTAGTGAATAATACATATTAATATAATCATATAACCACACAAGCAATCACAACATTTATATTATAGTACGTACAGGAAACCACATACCTACCAGCAAAATTATACTACCAACAACTGCTAATTTTTAAAAAACTGAAAATTTTAATAACTTCTTTCACTAATTTCATTTCATTTTAAATTCAATCTTGTAACTTTAATCTTCAATTTTAATCTTGAAATTAAATTACATGTAAAGACCAGACTTGTAACAAAAACCTGTAAGAAACAAGATCTCCTTCCCCACATGATCTGTATACTTCCTGATATGTTTCAAATATCAGCCTGAAGATGACCCGTAGAGGGTCAAAACATGTAGTTGGTTAACTTATTGCTTTTACAAAGCTGTGTTTTTGATGGTTATTAATCTGCCTTTACATAAACTATTATGAGGTGAGTTACAAAACATTTTCTACTTCACTGATCAACATCACACCACAAAACTGGGTGTAATGAAAACCAACTCGTTTGCACCCAAATGCATAGTGCACACATCTTGGCCTGTTCAAGCAATGCTGCACAACACATTCACAAGTGTATTTTCAATGGAAAGGTATAACAATGAAATTTGCTTAAAGTGAGGAAAACTGCAAACTTTTCTATCATAAATGGTCAGAAACAGGATTTTCAACTTATGCACCTCAATTTATGTCAGATATATATATATATCATCATCATCATCATCATGTTCCTGAAGGGTTAGGCGTGTTTCCTGTTCCTTGATCCTCAAGATGAAGTTGGTCCCTCCATCTCTTCCTCGGTTGTCCTATGTTCCTTCGTCTTTTGGTTTATATTGTAGTGCTTGTTTTGGTAGTCTGTTTGTGTCCATCCTCTGTACATGTTGTAGCCACTTTTTCTGGTACTGTTTTATTTCCTTTACTATGTT
>Ga0131853_10001746_pt1 | contig 38793 bp, 19 predicted proteins | sample TergutLab28metaG_FD_92764 | JGI IMG/M metagenome (GOLD analysis project Ga0131853, IMG submission 92764) | Labiotermes labralis P1 segment gut microbial communities from Petit-Saut dam, French Guiana - Lab288 P1 (version 2) (version 2) | ecosystem: Host-associated > Arthropoda: Insects >... | reverse complement strand
TAATAATAATAATAATAATAACCCAGTAAACAGGTTTCTTGCATATTATGGAAACCGAAATTTCATTTTCGTATTCACAAGAGCCTATTTCTGGTCCCTATCCTCTAGACGAATCAAGTCCACGTCCTTCCATTCTATTTATTTAATATCTATTTTAATACTTTATTATCCTCCCATCTAGCTCAGGTCTTCCACGCGCACTCTTTCTCTCAGTTTTTTTAGCAAAAATCATGGAGCCACTTTTCATGCCCTTGATTTGATCAACCTAATAACGTCTGATGAGAACAAGTCAAGAAGGTCCGCTTTATGAAATTTTCTTCAGCCTCTTCCCCACTTCCTCCTTCCGGGGCCAAGAATTTCCCTCAGCATCCCATTCTTGAATACCCTCAGCCCATTTGCTATCCTTAGCTGACAAAAGACGTTTCATGCCCAAAAAATATTTCTAATTTAAACATTTATTTAGCGTGTTAAGACAGAATAACAAAACAAAATGTCATCTACTTTCTAAATATTTACATTAATTTCTGTCACATTATTTCCGTCTGTAGCTCGACACACATCCAACGTGTAATTTAAGTGATACCACACGCACTGCAGCATACACAGTGTAACCGTCTGTGCCTGGAAATCCAAAGGCACTTTTTTCTGAGTTGCTACAATGACTTCACTTTTACTAGGCTTAAACTAAGGCATCCAGACTGCCCCTGGAGCACACACAGCCTCCTACTCAAGTCGCGTCTTATGCTCTTTCCTGAAGAGTGTATCGGCCGGTGCATTAAGCTGAACACTCAAGCTCTGCTACTGTCGAGGTTAAGAATAAATACATTTATATCTCCGCTCGTCCATACCTCTTCATGGTGCGAAAAGCGGCAAATTTAAAGGCTTACACTAAGTGTTATTCATGCTTCCATAATCGCAGAGAAAACAATTCTTGTGGGATGTAGGAGCACATTTCTACATTTATCTACTTACTATGAAACTAGACACGCGAGAGACACAAGGGTTACAAAAATGAGAGAATACATCACCTTGCTGAAAAGCTGTATTCCTAGTCAGTACAAGCAAACAACAATTGAAAAGCTACACACCAGTTCAATCGAATGAATTCCTCATTGCTTAACTCAGCACTTGGCACATTGGGTTTCGTAAATAACAAAATAGAAGCCAGAATATTGCAAAACACTTATACTGCAGCTTTAGTCTGTTACAGAATGATCACGTCGGTCTGCGAGCCTATGAGTTACAGATCGGTTACAATACGAGTCAAAACATCCTGTCGTAAAAGACACCCTACTCTGCGTTGAATATTCCGTTATCGAAATATCTGTGTATTGTGGATTACGTCAGCCGAACTTCTTAGAGAACAAAAAGTTTGTTTCCGAGATTATATCAGTGTCCACAGAACAAGTTTATCCAACATTAACTTGTCATCAGATCAATCAGTCATAACAATAAAATGAGATAAAACAACTTGAAAATATGGGACAGATAAAATTATTGACCACAAGTCGCCTGTTGTTTTCGACTTCAGGCTAATACCTAATGTACTTTCAAAGACAATACTTACACCATAAAGCGCTTTTGACACATACATGAGGTGCTACCCAAAGGTTATATTACAAAGACAAACACGCCAACGTACAAATATATAATATTAAGATTTAATATTTATATATTAATATTTTTGTTTTATTCAGATAGTGATGCATCAGTGAATGGTCATGAAATATTTAAAATTTACGAAATACTGAAATACGCTGTCGGCTGTTTCTTACTCGATTCTGTTCTTACGACAGAAAGCAGTATACCGGATTCCTGTTTGAGAGCTGAAGTTTTTTTTAGCAATCACAAAACGTCACTACACCGTTTCCTACGAGCTAATGCGCTGTCCCATTTGGCGGTGGTCTAGGAGGCGTCCAGCGACGCTTCCTTAGTGTATCCCGTCAAACGTCGATCTTCGTTTTAAGCCCCTGTTGTTTGGCGGGGACACTAGTGGTTCCATGAGAGGGTTTGGGTGCGAGTCCAGGGCCGTGCGATGGGTAGCTGTCCGTTCCCGGAAAACCGTGTGGACATGCGAGTTGTGTAGGTCGCAATGGAGGGTTTGATTGGAGACATACCATGGGATATTGGTTATAGATCTGAGTAGTTTGGATTGGTATCGCTGGATAACAGCTATGTTGGACTTAGAAGCACATCCCCAAAGTTCTATTCCGTACGTCCACACTGGTTTTAGCACTGTTTTATAGATGAGAAGCTTGTTTTCCAACGATAGGGGGGAATGTTTTCCAATGAGCCAGTATATCTCGCGAGTTTTGAGGTCAAGTTGCTTGCGTTTCGTTGCCACGTGGTTCTTCCAGGTTAGACATTTGTCAAAGTGAAGTCCGAGGTATTTAACCGTCTCTGCTTGGGTTACGACTGTCTGGTTGATGTACGAGAGCTGAAGTAACTTCACTAATAATCATAAGAGGGCCTCCGACCGTATCTACGCTGCTGATCACGTGTCTAGATCAAACGACTCAGTACACCTTGTCGCCAAAAATTAAAAAAAAAAATCCACATATGTATTTCATGGAAATAGACTGGTTTTTATATTTCACAAAACAAAAACCCTTAAAAGAAGGCGAATGTTTATAGATGGTGTTACAATATTTCTGGTCGTTTCCTTCTCACTGTTTCAGTACGAGGTTGTTGTGGCCTTTAATGACATGAGTTCAGTACCCGATTTAGTGACAGCCGGTTCAAAGAGTTCAAATACGAAACGCAGAGATGCGCATAATAATAATAATAATAATAATAACGGAACGTACTGCAATGTGAAGCTTGAAGCCTGAGCGGTGGGGATCACCGCTGGTTCAAGAGAAGTACCAGGAAGAAATGCCTGTGACAGGAGACATACATATTGTATAATAATATTAATAATAATAATAGTAATAATAATAATGCTATTATTATTATTATTATTATTATTTTGAGTGATTGTCATTAACAGTTAGTAAATATACAAGAAAGTAAGCACATGAAATAAATATCAAGTTAGTAGTTACAGTAAACTAAGCAGTACCAGAGAGGACAAACTTGCCTCGAAGGCAATAAGAGTTTCTACTAAAAGGATACGAATTTGGCAGATGCTGTCTACCGAGGCGTAACGTCTAGATTATGAAATAACAAGTCCTGCAATATTACTCAATTAAGAGCGGATAAGTATCTAATTAGCTTAATGGGTACAAGGAGAATGAAAGTGTCCATAACAGAACGACAGGTGATTTTGTCCTTGACATGATAATTTAATAAGGCATGAGGCACTGAAATATCGTCGCCTGCAATAAGGTGTCCTGAAGCTTGACCGGTTCGAAAGAAAATCGTAATTAATACAAGACACGGCTCTACCACAAACTAGTACTAACCTGCTCTTTAAAATGGGTACCGAGTGCCCTGTTCGTGGCAGTAAAACTGCAGTTTCATGAAACTGACCGCTCAATGCTATCTAGTGCCCACATTAAAATGTGTGGACCCACACTTCCACACCTCCCCCCATGCTATTCAACGGTGCGCACACAGACGAGTGAACTTTGATTATTAACTTTTGTTTAAAGGTGATACAGTTAACACGACAGTACGCGAACGACATATGCCCCATTACTGTCTCCTCGAGCTTTCGTTACCTTTCACAGGCCCACATGTCTCTCTCTACCTAGCTAATTCTACAAAGCAGAATCCAACAAAAGTAGCAATAATTCCTCATCCAGTAAAGAAATACTCCGAATTTTATGGAGCTCGAATGTTCATTACTGTTTTCACAAAAGCTCGCCAATTGTTTCTACCGACTCAGATTTCCTAGACCCGTATAATATTTTGTTAATATAATGCTTTTTACTGTGAAGATTTTTTAGCTCTTCGCAGAACTCCTTCGTTAGAGGACCACCCCTCTAGACTGTACTCGACAGATTACATTCTCAGAGCTACCTTCCACATCTTGAGGCCACTCCTTCATCTGCCACATAACAACCAGCCATGTCCTAGTGATGCGAACTCATTTATCATAGTTTCTAATTTCTTGAATTTTGTAGGAGATGAATGTTTTCAGCCTCTTTGTCTGTTCTTATCACATCTCACAATGATTTTATGAAAATGTCTAAAGAAAACAAAACATTTATTGATTTCCTGTATAAGCAAGAAATGTGGTTTCTTCAAAAGGCAAGAGTACTAAAACTCCTTTTCACACGATACGTCTATAAGACTTAATAAACGGACTGCTGTATAATCTAAATAATTTACCTACTATATGGTACGCTTGCTTCACACATGTAACTAGGGCACAGTAAATGGACTGCATTATTCATAATCGTAAAGTGATTTTTATAGCACAACCTTGTGTGGCATGATATTAAAATTCAACATCACGTATGCAAAAGGTAGAGGGGACATTTATTATACAGCACTAAAACGTTTACAAAGTAGGCTACTAAATAAATATGGAGATTTTAATTGTGTAGACATAATGTGATTTGAAACTCAGATTACTCGAAGTGTACACTTGTGCAAAATTTCATAGCCTTACAAACCTTTAAACGGCATCTAACCGCCTGTTATTATCAATCAATCATAGTGCTTGCAATGAAACACACTGTGGCAAAATATTCCGTCATTTCGTAGCGTGTAAATTACAGCGTCCAAATAAATTCATAGACACACATTCCACATTATTACTACAATAATATTCTATTTCTGAGTTAACGCTCAGATAATTTTACATTTCGAAAAGAATTTGCTTCCCACTCCGAATACAAGTAGCACTAACTAACACTAAACTGCAGTAACAATTCGGTTTGTAAGAGAACTACTCCCGCCTAAAGCATGCTACATCCATACAAGTGGCCAGCAGGGTCAGCAGAGATTGGCACATGAAGCTCTCGTCTTTCAAATGGATTAATCCATAAGATAACAAGATAGAAACTGAGCCAATATTAATAATAATAGCAACCGTTACTACGGATTTTACTTACTGGGAAAAAGGGCGGATATGAATGACCCTTTCCTAATGTGGTCTAGTGTTTTGTTTGACTTTTACTGTTAATTCGGCCACCAGTTTGATATCATTTTGAAATAACTTCGATAACTTAAACATTATTTCACATCCTGTGACATGAAACTAACAGTACGATTTGGAATCCATAGCCTAATGAACAACATTAAAATGCGGAAAATTCTTCCGTTACATATCCGACAAAATTGACGTTCTATTTGCAAATAAAAGCTTTCATCAACACCAGTTTATCCACCACAAATCCACATGAAGCAATTTGGGACTGAACCAGGGCCATAAGGTGAGTGTCTGGCGGGCGATCGCCCAAATTATCGCACTGCACAAATACATGCACATGTAATTATATAATACGAAATCCATCTGTTCTCCTGCAAAACCATAATATCAACAGCTGAATTGTTAATCCTCAACAGTATTAAAACGTTATATTATCTTTGCGTTTTCGATTTTATTGGCACGTGTATTGATATGCTGCAATGTATTTAATGAAATGACCTTTCTTTACACGTCATATTTATTTATCTGAATAGAATAGAACGCTCTGACTGTGAAGACTGTATTATAGAATGGTTATCAGAGCAGCATTGTAAATAAGACGACATAATGACCACCGATACGTCATACCGAGCAGACAGCTCGCAGATAAGCTACACAGCAAGCGAGAGGCAGGAAAAGGAAGGTTATTGCAGAAGCGGCGCCATAAATCAAAATTTATGCCTTAAGCACTGCTACAAATTTAATTTACCGTACAGTATTAAACCCTACGTAGGAAAAATAAATATGGACGCATATGACACAGTCTCACAGATTGCAATTTTAATGCAATTTAAGAGTATATTTTCTATGTCAAAACTGATTTATTTTAAATTGGTTGGTCTGCACAGATTTAAATTTATAGAATATATCTGATAAAGCGCCACTAAATGTCTTTTGCATAAGAAATGTATTGTTTTAAATCACTAGCTTGCGGTTCCTTCTGCATAATAAATTCCGAAGATCTGAGACTGTAGTGACTAGGTTACTTGCTGAACGACTGAGAAAACGCAGTTCGATTCCAAGAATAGCCTTTGACCGGGCTTAATTAACGCACCCTATATTTTATTTTTTGGCTGTAAAATGTTTTTAATTATTTTGATTTCCTCCATGTGTATGAACTCCACTTATTCATCGTCGACCTACAGAACATTATTTATAAACACGCTAATTAAGAATCTCAAAATTTTTAGCGATAATAAGAGATAAGAGTAGGTCACTGCGGTGACTAAGGAAATTATTCTTCTGGAATGTGACGTCGTGTAGTTTGATAAATACTTTCTAAAATTTCGGATTTACATGTTTTCTCTTTCTGTAAGGCAAAAAAGGCACGGTATCACATCTGAAAAGACAAAAAGCTTAACAGCGATAATAAAAACCTCAAAATTGTATGTTCTTTTTATTGATGCTTCATAATTACTATTGAAAGTCGTCTGCAAAATTTACTTTATTCTTCCATGATAAATACTTTAAATTTTTTTCAAATTTTTGCCTCAAAAATAAATTCTACATAAATTGAATGACATATCCCTGTTCAAAGAAGTAAGTGTCGATATATTTATCATAAAATTACCAGTCCATTATTTTACTTATTTTTGCGTCATGTAGAAGCTTACCTAGCTCTAAATACGTTCTTGTTGGATTATATCTATATCATTGTCTTTACTCGCACTTTAGGAAATGCTTTGTCTACAACATTGAATTTATCTCTGCTCACGTACTGTACAATGCTGATAAATGCTTCTGATGTTATTATTAATGTACAAGTACATAAGAAAATTATTTCGCGTACTGACCAACATCTTGGGATTTCTTTCACACGGTCTTTCGGTAAAATCTCCGCTATTAAATGTAAAAAAGGGAGGAGGTTAGTCTCTATTTTTAGACAAGATCATCTGATCCCGTTACATTCGCCCCCTTCAAGACCCAGTCGAATAGGACATTTGACTGCCTATACATACAATGACGGAAGAAATTTAAACTCCAAGATGACATGTTTAAATGCAATAAGATGTGCGTTGTCTCAAAGACGTTAATTTTTACTAATTTATTCACACATCAACAATCTCTGAGATTTTATTCCGTTTATTTAAAAAATCTGTATTGCAATTTGCTCTTCCAAACAAATTATTCCTGGCGCATTCATTAACAAAGTTTGCGAATTTGCGTCCCTATCATCTGTGTCATACCTCTCTGTCCGTCTGTCACACCACATTTACACCACTAATCCACTGAATGGATTTTTATTGTAAAGTGTATCAAGTTGTTCAGTTAAAGTGTGGCTAAAAAAATGCACATATAAATTTACGTTAAAATTGGTCCGTTTTAGGGTGGGATATCCGGTTGTGTTTTAGAACGAAGCAAATGATATACATCACACTCAGTCAAATTTTGGCTAAAATCGGATAAAATTTAGAAAGCTTTAGATGCCGGTGTACATAATTTTCTGTAGCATCTAGAAAGCAACCAGCCAAATACTTTTCATAGGGACAAGGAAGTTTAGAACAAATAAAATTAATTTTATTATCGATACATTTCAGCATAAGTCTTGTAGTTTTCAGGATAATATAAACAACAGTCGTTTTTAGCTGCCATGTGTTCTATCAATAAGTGATACTGTTAGCAACACAGATGAACTCTCCAGAAATAAAATGAATTACAATATTATATAACTGCAAAATACCAGGATAATGAACCTTGTACCTGTCGATGGAGGTGGGACGAACGACGTAAAATTTGTAGTCCAAGTAACACAAAGCACTGCATTGCATTGCCTTGAGTGATATACGACTTAACTATCAGCAGGAGACATGTGCTAGGGTAAATATTGACAGAGTGAGGACAGCGGTACAGGCAGCCTTGCAAGGCCTACCGACTCCCTGTTTCAGACCAACAACTGGCCGGTACATGTCATGTGATTTACAGGATAATCCATATGAGACTTAGCTTTTCCCTCTACAGTACATACAACTTGCATGTAACGGAACGTAATTCACATTAACGTTTTTTAAATGGCTTCTTTTAAGAAGCTGCGGGAGACCATACCACATGTAAGGTCTTTTTCATAAGTACGTACAATAATTCTTTTTCATAAAAAAACAGACCCTACTGATGTATTTTGACATACTGATACTGCGTGTATGGTGTGGTTATCCTTATATATACTAATGCCATTGGCAGCCACTGCAATATATTTCTTAATTCCCACAATCTCTTAAAAACATGTCCAACTTCGGAACTTGTGGGGCGGAAGCGAAACTATGGCCCGTTTAATGCATAGCCTGGAAATAATAGGTGTATATTACAACTGGTCTTGCAGCAATTATGCAACTCCGGTAAGTTGCTGTTTTGCAGGATATAAACAATTCTTTTGTTCTGTGAAAATTTTCACTTATCTTTAAATTTGACAAAGACCGCCAGAGCTCGGAATACAAAGCTTCGTATAAAGAGACATTACAGCCATGCCAAACCATAATAGTTGTTCAAAAACGTACGCATGTTTAGAACTTTGTAGGTTATTTTCTGTGGGTAACATACTTGCAGTAGTAGCAACAATAAAAATGAACACTAACCAGAATAGCATTCCATTCTATGACCACCGGCCGATAATCTCAGCATATTAGACCATCAAATGATTTACAGTTCTTCGTTGTACGCTTATATTAACAACATGAAACTTATCTTATTTCATTCTCTATACAAATAAAATAGGTTTTATGAATTCTGCTTGGAAATTTTATGTATTGCACATATGATAGCGTTATCGCATATTTAAAAAACATCAGACATATAAATAAAAAGTTATAGGCTTATATCTTCAAAATTAAAAAAAAAACTTAAGTTTTCAAAGCCACTATAGAACGATAGAACGAAAATTAAAGAGATAAGTTAGGAAAGTGAAAAGTAAGTTTTTTTTTTGCGGTACCAATAACAGGAATTTTAAAACGCATGCATTAAAGCGTAACAAGTTTCACCCGGATGTATGGTAAGACTCCTGTGTGGTGAAGAGCATAAAGGATGGTTGGAAGATGTGTGGTGAGCAGCACAGGTGTGCGTACCGTGTGTGCCAAGTGTAACGAAGCACATGCTAATGTCTTTAAAAAGTGACTTTGCCTCTCAATTTTTTGTTTCGTTTTTCATTTTTTCAGTTTGTGTTTCTAAGTACAGTTTAGTTGTTAATTTAAAAAGCTGTTCAGATTCCTTATTACGTTTTGTGAATAAAATAATGTCCTCTATGGCCGTATATTCAATAAAAGTTCGCTCTTTAAAAAGCTCAAAATAAAATTACCTGGTTGTACAACCTAATGAAATGTAATGGGTAGGCTTGTGCTACCAATTTGAACCGACACATAAAAAGTGAAATGAAAATCATGGAGAAGGAATTTGTCGTTCTTAGTGATTAAAATTAATCGGGAGGAACTGTGAAAAAAATCATGAAAACATTTATAGGTGGGTACAGGGGTACAGATTGTATAAAATTGCGATTTCGTAGTTATTTGAAGCCCGTGTATTTTGGTGGAAAGGTACATCCGTTTCGGAGGAAATTTCTGCCTCCATTTCAGGGTGGTTGCCTGTAACGTTCCTCCGCAGCATTGATACGTACCTACCAAAGTACGCGGCGCCATATCCCTGACGCCTTTGTAATACAGTATTTGTATTCGACGCGAGAACCTCACCTCTCATGAAACAGTGCCCATGTCCTTATGTAATGACAAAGCAAATGTAAATTACCGCAAGAAAAATGTGATGTAGCGAACTGCATTGCAGTTGTGGGTTTAAAAAAAGTGAATATAAAAAAGTTGTGTTTCCGCCCGGGATCGAACCGGGGACCTTGCGCGTGTGAGGCGCACGTGATAACCGCTACACTACAGAAACATCCCGTGAGTCTTCCTACCTCTCTTCTCATCCGTATGGCATCGTGACCACGTAAGTAAGTTTATTACATCACTGTTAGCGTTGTGTACGGAAATACTGTCCAAAAATTGTGTCAGTACGCACATGAACATCACAGTCAAGCAAAACATGCACACAGAGTGATTTAGTGCAAAATATTAAGCGTGTAACTGAACGTGTAACTCCACTAACCAGGGTGAACAACTTAGGCTTTAAATTATGGGGAACAGCCCCCAAGTGAGTGAGCAGAGGACTGTATGTTGAATAGCCTGAAGTATGGTTGAAATGAACGTATGGTAAACAGCCTAATTTGTGGTGAGCAAAGGACTCTATGCTGAACAGCCTGAAATATGGTGTGAAGACAAATGTGTGATGAACTGCCTATGAATGGTGAACAGACGACTCTGTAGTGAACCGCCGAATGATCGGTGAAAAGACGACCCTGTGCTGAACTGCCTAAGTATGGCGAACAGCCGAATGCATGTTGCACAGCCTAAATAAGGTGAGAAGAATAACGTTTGTTAAATAGCCTATATGCGTGATGAGCAGGCGAAAAAAGGCAAAGTACAAAACAGGAAATTTTAAAAGAATAAGAATTTATTTCCCTTTCATACTTTATCTTTTTGTTACCTTGGTGTTACTCCACTGTTAACGAAAAACCTTGTTCTCAGTTTCAAGTTTTTCTCCATACAAGGTGAAGCACCGCACACGGATCAAATCAGGTCACCGGAAATGTGTCTTCAAGTTCGTGAGTATACAGAGCAAAACGGTTTACAATGACAGACAAGCAACTTCAGCTGTATCACGAGCGCCTAATTAATGTTAGCTGGTAGAAGAACGCGAAGAAATCTTATCCTTGGTTACTATTCAGTTTGTTTAACTTCGAATGTTGCTGACACGACACTGACAAGCCGGGATTATGCTGTCAATCGAAACGCACCAGCTGATAAGCTGAAGACGGTAGCGCGATAGAATCCGCTGTGAGGCAGTATAATCTAGGGGGTTTATTCTAGGGAATTAAGATGGCGTCAGTCCGCATACTGTGTTATCAACACAGGAATGAATGGGTAGTGTGTTTGATATACACTGCCTCATTGTCCTACAGTCTGTCTGGGCGGTTGGGATCACTGATGTCAAAATAACGCGTCTGTTCATAAATGTCAATACACAACCGCTACCAGTCTTAATAACATAGACAGTAATTTCGACATTTTGTGGACAGCTTCTAAAGATTAAAGTAAATTGATCTGGTACATTTCTGAACATGGCGCTATAAAATTTTAAGAAGCAAAAGTTGCGGTCTGTAATTTAGAATCAGGCTAGCACAGTGCAAGTGTAATCTGCAGTTCTGCCATAACTGTTTTACCGGGCGTTTTTCTCTAACTTCTTTAAAGTTCACCTTCTCTTACATGTACCTGCCGTGACATCAGCAAATTTATATATATAATTTTGTAAAACATGTAATTTCATGTATATTAACAATTATCCACACTTTTTAATTTCGAAATTTGAAGTCCCACTTCCAGGGGACTTTGTTTTACCATCTCAGAAGAAATTGTATTTAGTTGCATGTTAGTTTTGCAGTTCTCACTATTAGTTATTATAAAAATCCTGCAAGTAATGTTCTTATTGTTTGTAATTTAATTACATTTGATTCTGCTCTCCGCAGAAATTTGTAGGAAATAACAGATGCATGACAAGACTTCCAAGGTGTAAGCAATGTACCTTTTTTAAAGGATAAAATGATGCAGCCTGATAAAGAAAGGAATTAAATAAATGCAGTACTGGAAGAGACAGACTAATATTCCCACAGTTGTTACTCTCTGTTGTGATTTTAGTTTAATCGCTACTCTAATAATAAAATTAATAGAATCTTGAATTATAAGACATTGTTATAATACAACACGACAATTATCTTTGTTGAAAATAGTCAGTAATAAAATTAATGCATCAAAAATTAACAGATGAAACAAACGTTTCATAAATAGAAATGATTATATAAATGTAGGCGAATGAATAGAAATGGCTGACAATATAATTAAAGATGAGTTACAAAACCTAAAATAATAGAAACATAGTACAGACATCGATTTTGAAAAGTTAATGTTCTTCAGCACCAGCACATACGGAATATGAGCCAATTAGGGCAATCTACGCTGGGGGGTAGAGCTGTGTTTATGCAAGACTCAGTTCGACAACTGTTAGAGCAATAGTAGATAGAATTAATTTTAACGTTTCTTTGTGACTTAATTACGACACAAATTCGGTTATTATGTTTGACATAATTTTAAAACTAGAAGAACAATAAAAAAAACCGCAGAATAAAGTCGGATTAGGAGGTGGGGGAAGGGGTAGGTCAGCCACTGGGGCCGTGAGATCGCGATATACAGGGCAGAGTGAGAGACGGGTCGGGGAAATGTCCATCGAAGCGTGCGGCCTTGTTATCAGGAGTTCAATCAGCGGTACACTGTACACGCTCTCAACTTGCAGCGGTCCGTGGTCGAGAGGGCGGCGCACAGCTTGTTTTCGAGATTCAAAATCCGAAATATTTCCATTATTAAGCGCACATGTAAAAACAACAACAAAGTCAAACGTTACCCACAGCGTAATACATGTGAGGTCTCCGATCTTCTGGAATACTTCGCCACGTGGCTGGGTGATTGGTGCCCTGAGGGTCACATGTACATCAAATTGGACATTCAAACCGTCAAGATGGGTCCACAAAGCTTTCCCAAATCGTCGGACACAAAACGACCAATGACGCCGTGCAGGTTCCCAGAACCGCCGAAGATCAACTGTGCAGTTGCGAAAACCCAAAAACAATTTATTTCCTGAGATATTTATTTGCACCTTATTTAACGACGATGTCAGCAACTGAAGTACTATAGCCTAAAGCAATGGTATGCAAACTATGGTCCACAAAACTCTAGGGTTCAGCATTTCCGCAACCATGTTTCGTTTATAATGAAATCCTTAAATACACTTTTAATAACTGTTAAGCATTTTTTTTATTTTCTCCCCTCTCTTTGTGCTTAATCGGCGCTTTATTTAGTTTCTGTGTAAATCACTACTAATATATTTTTTCATGTTTATGCTTAAGTATTTATTTTAAAAGGTTTACGATTAAAGATTATTTATTTCTCCTTTTCATCACAAATTACGCTTTTACGTGCTTTATGCGAGTACCACGAAATCTCAAATTCGGCCACAAAGTTGCCACATATACGGGTTGGAAAACTACTGACTTATAGCAGCATAAGATCAGACACAAATTCCCGTCTTTAACAACTGACCGGTGGTACGAAAGCCGGTAAAGTGACTGTCTAAGGACAGGGCAACCTTCAACATTCTCAAAACCATCCCGTCCAGACAAGCTGTGCAACACGTCCAGTCTCTTAGCTAAACAACTGGCGGCTTCGAGGTTATAGCTGAAATTAGTAGCATTTAGAGCTTTATTTCCATGCTCCCATTCGGCTTCGTGGCGTGGTGTCTAGGCATAAGGACAAGTTTACCTTTAACGTCTTTACTGGTATATTATCTTTCAATGAGGCCGAAGAGTGGTTAAAAATTTTAGCTCACCTGGCAAGGCACCCAATCCAAATCTCGGATAATGGAAGATATTCTCAAGACACGTCTTCTGGGATATGACAGTATATCGGTAAGTTGTATTGCTTTACTTAGACCCTGAAGGTGGAGGCAACAATTCGTTCTGAAACTTCTGTAAATATTTGACAAAACACGCGATTTCATGTTACAAAAATCTGTGTCCTCAGTAACACCACCGCCATAACACCAAACCTCGCCAATCTAAGCAGACTGGAGTCCCCCATGTTTTACAGAAGTTCTTGTGTACATGTTTCCATTTATAACTGTTTCTCCTCATCTAGCGTACGCTACAATTTACAGGTTTGGCGTGGGTGCGGGTGGATGGCAGGTAATGGTTTTGACGTGCATTCCGAAGATGTATGGTTTCGGTCGAAACACCAACTATCCTCACAGACGTTATTCTGCGTACATTCAGACAAAATTTGAAACATTTTCATTACTTACTTCATGTCGATTTCCTTCCGCGGACATTCTAATTTATTACTCTATATCGTCCAATCATCCGACGGTAAACAGTCTGAGACACTACGAGATTTGAGGCTTCCGCCACGAAGAAAGTGAGAAATGCCCTCTTCTGGGCCATCGCGCAGAAAGTAATTTCCCAACTACACGTTGCGTAACAGCCCAGAAGAGCGTAGTTCTTAGTCTGAGAAACTGACAGCGTCATTAAATGCGATCTGCCACAGAAAAGATATCTTTCAGATTCAATCGTACACCGTGTTACACTAAACCTTACATGAATTTCAACTTTTCGAAATATTTGAGACAGCACCTTGTGATTCGTGAAACGGTTACAGCCAATTTACCTTTTGTCAGGATGATTTTATTTACCTGTCATAGGAACCTAGAGAGAAGACGACTTATATCAGGGGTGAATAAACGTCCACTTGCTTGTCAGATACTTCCCTCAATCAAATTCAAACCTACCCACGACAACACACCGATGTTGCAGCAAATGTAGAAGGACTGGGTGTTTTTTGTGTATTCCTACAATTTATAATAAAAGTCACCGGAAGTGACGTTCCAAACGAAATTTCACGTCCTCTCTGGCCCATTGAGAGAACCTCAAACCTCGCAAGATTGCTAATGTCAGTAATGTTCAAGAAAGGATCACTTTAAACTATACTTTGTTGTATTAAAGATAAATCTTTCATTTTAACCCCTTCATTATACAATGTTAAATCCCTTTGTATATATGTGTAAGGTATAAATAGTGAATTTACAGTTGTACGTCGATAAAGATATTTGTCTGGCAAATTATTTGTAATTGGCGACATATTCTGTCAGTAACACAACTGCACACACTTACATTACACTCTTGGTGTGACTGGACTAACAATATTATAACTTTCCGATACAAGGTATGGAAATGCGGCTAAATGCTGACTCTTTACTTGTGGCTGATGCAGTGTAACATTGCCGTCCAAGTTGAAGAAAGTGCTGTGATTTGTATGTGGGTTTCCTTATCGATAAGTTAGTAACTGAAGGGGCTCAACAATCATTTTAACGTGTTATTTATATTAGCAGCAATAAATGGAAATTGATTAATACTTTTGTTACAGCCGAGCAGGTTGTTGAAGACGTAAAAGAAAAAAAGCAAATTTCACCCTATTGCAGGCCTTGAAGGCCCAGAGAGAAAGTAGGGTTATAGCTTTACTCTTTCTTTAACCTGTGCGCTAGATGGGAATGGGTAGTCAACGTCACTCCACTACCGCTTTACTTCCCGGAAAGAGACGATTTACCCACTGTACAGGAGGATGGGTGGGCCCCAGTACACGTCTGGACGGGTGCGGAAAATCTCGCCCCCCACCGGGAATCGATCCCCGTACCGTCCAGCCTCTAGCAAGTGGCGATACCGACTGAGCTATGCCGGTCCACGGTGAAAAGGCAAGGTTTCATAATTCTACCAGAGAGATGCTTTGTTGGAATCTCAATCACGGCATTTTCTATCCTGATTAATGTTTTCCGTAATTTTCCTCATTCAATGCAGGAAGATGATGGGTTGATTCGCCGATTAGATCATCACCACTACTGTCCAAATTCTTGCACTTTAATTTAAATCATCCTACCATTGGTGCTAGAATTCTAGGTACTGCCAGTGTTGTACAATTCTAGGTACTGCCAGTGTTGTACAATTCTAGGTACTGCCAGTGTTGTACAATAAACCAAAAAAAAAAAAGCACATTCGGTAGGTTAAGGAATTTTTAGCCGATGTTTTAAAGCATTGCCATTCCATTCCCCGGCAGAAACGAAGAAAATTCACAAAAGAAAGTGAATGAATACGCAACACATGTAGACTGATAATTTACAGTGGGAACCGAAGTAAGAGTAATAGAATAAAAGTTTGACAGGGTGTCCCTTTGTCTACCACAAATCCCACAGAGGCTGCCTTCAGACACAATCCAGGCATCCGAAGTAAAAAGCCGGAGACCAGCCTTTTGAACTACAGTACGGCCTTTTAATATGTTAACAGATGAAAACTGACAGTTTAAACGGCGGCAGAGCACTTCATGTTAGGTAACAAAGGACGACTACCAGTTTGATTTGTGGCTCGGAACTTAAACTTTGTTATCAAAGGACTACTAGCTCTTTGAGCTGTGGTATGGCACTTTATGTTTGGTAACAAAGAACGATTATTAGTTTGAAATAAGGCATGGCATCTAAAGTAAGCTATAAAATTTCTAAGCCTACACTCTGCAGCACAGAACTAACTTTTGCCACGCGAAAATTCACTGACTTAATTGCGAAATTACAGTTAAAGATCTTCAAAATTCATGTTTTGTTTGACGCTTCAATTCCAGAGGTCAATAGGTCCATGTCTAGCAACCAGGCCATGTTTCACTTAAAAACTCTGCAGCTTTTCTCACAATATGTTGTACTTTACATGGTTCTCAATAAAAACAGCGATTATTTCCCAAAAGCGCACAGCAATAACTGGCTGTTCTACTTAATGGATACAAATTCTGCTCTCTGAGAGGTATGAACTGCATCTTAATAAACTTTTTGTTTTTAAGTGTGTTTGGCGACTGACCAGATTACACAGCGTCAGTGAGAAAGAAATATACGACAATGGAGCACTGGTGGAATAGTTCTCACTGAGGTAAACCGAAGTACTTTGAGCTAAACCTATTCCTTTGCCACCTTGTCTGCCATAAAACCCATATAGACAGGCCTGGGACTGAGCCGTACTTGCGCGGTGAGACTCCGACGACTACCCGCCTGAGTCATGGCATGGCTTACCAACGAAAATATCTGACTTAAAATACAAATATATTGATTGGTCAAAACATTGACTCATTTTATCACTCTGTCACATCTGGTGCCAACAAAATATTCTGTCCTGTAGTTCTTTACTTTTGATTACAATAGACCTGTACATAATATCGCTGAAGGGATACTCTGCTGTAAGACACTGTCAAACACAATTTTCTTGGTAGGAGATTTTTCTATTGTTAGGCACCTTATAATGTGCGAGCGTGAAGTCCTTCTGAATCAGAAGGACTGATTACAGCCAGACAGCCTGTTAGTGTGTGAAAATTTGCTGACACTTTAAAAAAATAAAGAAAAGCTTGGTTGCTGCGAACATACTCTATACATTTAAAAACTCAGTCTTTTTGCCTTGAGTATACTACAGCCGCCAATAGTTGATGTTCACTTGGCTATCAAGGGGAGGCTTATCATCTTTGAGATTTGGCCTTCTAAAAATATAGCAACTTTTCGGAGAAACGTACTGCCTACATCTTGAGGGAAGAAAAGTGTACCCTTAATATGGGGTTAGTATTTGCGTCCAAAACGTGGACAAATTTCTACCAAACTACAAGGCGTTACTTCACAAAAGACCGTAATATTAATTTAATTAACACACCACCTAATACACACACATATTACTTAAAATTCTAAAACTTTTTCATTAAAACGCTCCTACATGTTTCGATCATAAGATCATCCTCAGGGAGCATGCACTGTGTACAGTGTATGCTCCCTGAGGATGATTTTATGATCGAAAACATGTAGGAGCGTTTTGACCCTTTGAACGCCGAGTTAAATCCCATCTGTCATCTGCTGGCATTATTAGGAACTCACCATATTCTCCACGTTAGCAGGATATGTGTTAATGTAAAAGTTTTAGAATTTTAAGTAATATATGTGTGCATTAGTTTGTGTGTTCATTAAATTAATCTACAAAATTCACGGTGCAACGATAAAGACCGTATTATTAAGTTTACAATAACTGCTTTGTTGTGAAGTCAGCTTTGCTATGCGCAGAGTATAGACAATATATGCGTTTCGTGTTCCTTGTCGGCGGCAGTCTGTGCTTCTAGAGTGGGGTTGCTATAGTGGCAGGTAGGTAACTACGATCGGGGAGCCTATCGCTGGGAGGGCATCGCTGACACAACCAGACTAGATCGAAATTAAAAGCAAGTCACAAAGAGAAAGACAACCTGAAAAATGCGTATATTTTTGTATCCTTAATGGCTGGAGCTGTCACTGTATTCCGTTAAATTGTGAGTCCTAAAACATAATGTGAAATAGATTGTCAGCAACAGTAAATTCACTAAAATAAAACGACGTTGGTAAATAACTTAATTACTGTTTACTTTATTGCCTGATAAATTCTCCGTCAATGTACATTTAGCAACATGGGGTAAATTGCTCGGGTGCTGGTCATCTCCGGACTCGTTAATGCATTTCTATGTTGGCTGTTTACGTAATACGCCTTTCCCGTGTTCGTCGGCCTGTCAAAATAAGTTTTGATCTCTATGGTATTCAGTGGGCTATAGATCAACATTAAGATCTGAGACACTGTATCTGATATAAAAAACAGTTTACACGAACAAGTGAAACGGACTCATACCGATCGTCCTACGTGGCAGGGTCCCACATGTTTAGACTTGTACTTATGTTAAATATAGACACACACTTTCTTCAGCTCTTTAAAGAAATGTATCACATTGAAAACAATTTTTAATATGAATACTTACGTTTGTATTTTCTGCATGTAATAACGTCCTGTAAATAATATATTCACACGTTTGGAATTCTAAAAAATAGAAAGGATATTAAGATTCACCTCTCTTAAGACCACTTGATCTCAGTTCTTAAAATTTCATTTGTCTAAATCTATTAAAATATCAACAAATACACTTTGGTTTTATAGGTACAATTTTATTGCATGGTGGCCATAAACATATTTCATCCACTCGTGTGGCCAGCTTCAGGGTGGAGAGACAAGATTACAAATGTATCTAAATCACTCCACAGTTTAAATCATGTACTTTTTAGTTAAAATTTGGGGTTTAATGATAAAATAGCAAATTGTATAACATATCAAAAGTTAAAAATTATAATTTTTAGTATAGTGCCGTGAAATGATGCACACAGAACATAATTGTCGTGATTATAGTCCAGACCGGTGAGTGACGATATAGCCTGCACAGTGAAAGGCTCGGAACTCACCTCCCTGAAGATGGCCACATGAGTGGCCGAAGGGTATTGGTGACCACTGTGCAATAAAAGTAAGGCAAATGTAAAGGTAAATCAGTCCCAATACAGGCCCGAGGTACCCAGAGGGTTCCAGGAAGTTAAGGTTCCCGGATTACGTGACAATGGCCCAGGATAGTGGTAAGGTTGTCAGCCTAACGCACCGGCCGCTTTTATCCCCAGGAAATACTCCTGGTACTCATTTCTATTAGAGGCTGAGTCGATCCCAGGGCCATATTGAAAAATTCCAGACACCATCTGGAATCGAACCAGCGAATTTCCGATTTGTAGCACAGCAACTTAACCACTGTGTTACTGCGGTCCCCGTGCAATAAAAGTACATCCATAAAACCTAAGTGCATTTGTTGTCTTTTAAGATATTTTATCCATCTAATTAATGAACGGAATATGGAACATATCAAACCACATCCATTTGTCTATTTGCATGTTACTGACAAACAAACCAGTTTACGCAGCTTACGGAAACTCAGTAGCCTAAATTGACATATCCTTCTATCTTGACAGCGTGACTGGCACAAGGCCAACTGAAATCTATGCGAGAAAAGGTTAAGGAAGTCTTCGAAATACCTAACTTCAGAAAACTGAAAATAATTTATACCAGGATAATACTTAAAATAACAATATGCCTAGTAACGCATCTGCCCTCTAAATCCGTAGCTCGCGGGCGACATGTTACCTGCGACACAGTGCTGTGTTGCCCGCGGAGACATTTGAGTTGAAAAAACGGCTTCTAACCTTCTCTGGCAATACCGATGTAGAAAGCGGGAGCAGTTTTCAAAACTGAAGAGCTCTTTATTTATGGGGAAAATATTATTATTTAATTTTATTACAATATGCTAAAATAGTGACAATCTAACCTAAGTTGTGAATTGAATTTTAAATAATTTTTTCCTATCACTACCAATACCCATTATTGCGTCTCATATACAGAAATATGTACAAGTAAAACTATACATAAAATTGTATTTAAACTTGTTCATTCTTCAATCTATATACTGAATTTCACGTTTCCCGCGTGCAGACAATATTGCCGAAGTTGCCGGCGTCACACACAAACACACACACACACACACACATTTTCAACAGGCCTATAGGCCTACTGAAGGAAAATATGTCATAAAGGGTGGGCACTCTAATACCGTCTAAGGCCAACATTGCACTGCTGCAACAGTTTGCCGGTAATAACAACTTGTAACATACACAATGACAGAATAACGACACATGAATTTCAATATGAAGGTTATATATGTATGTATGTATGTGTGTGTGTGTAGATTAGGTTCGCGTAATGAGCCTAACACACTTACAGAACATACTGTAGCAGTGAAACTCCTTTGTAACCGGTAAGTATTTGCACTTACACGAAAATCTCTCACCAACTCCAGCGGGGGTTGGAGATTTTTATCACGTGTTTAAGATACTCTACACGATTGAATTGAAAGCATGAAACGGCTAATGAAGTATGTGTGAACTGAAATTTTGATACGATTATTGTCTGCGTCATTTTCTCCGCATGCGCCTCAGAAAATCAAACCGGCATTTTTAGGAATTTTCCGATGATGATAAAGCAAATACAGAATATCCTTAAAAAAAATTATTTACGTTATTTCGATATTCCATAAATCTGAAGCAAATGGCCTTTTCTTCAAAAGAAATTTATATCAGACCACGTCTTCTCTGGACTGTGTTCATGCCGGCTAGACAAAATTGCTCGAAATTTGACGCTCACATTAGCAACCATTAAATAGGGGCTCTCCCAGAGCAGTTCTTGGGAACTATACGATGGGATTTAAGGACTGGCTGGCCCTTTATTGTGCTCGACTTGTAACAAAACATGTCTTGCACAAAATTTTAAAACATACAGCAAGTTCAAGAACATTCTTCCCACGCTATCAATGACACAAAGAGGCGTATTCAAGCATGGTCATTTATGTTGAAGGGAAAGATAACACGGTCCCTTCCTTTTGCTGAAAGAGACACACTTGAAATATAAACAGATGGGGTTTGACACTGAAGCTCATGACACCTTTACCAGCAACTTAGGTCCAGCAAAAATGTCAAAAATCTCAATGATGCTACAGACAGGATCCTACACAAATCCATACAAAAGTCAGTTTTAATACACATACATCTAAGAATTAGTGAGTTCGTTATACGAGCATTTTACATTCAGTTAGAGCCTAAACAGTTAAATAAATTCATGTACACAAAAACTTGTTATACAATCCCACTCGTTACTTATAATTTTCAAAGCATGGTTAACAATTGAGACTGACTGTACACTCTGTGAAATACCTTGGGGTGCACGACTGTTGGAACGTTTAGTCCGTGTTCTGTAGGCTTGTTGGTAAATATCTCGGTGAACTGCCCTTCACATTCAAACTTGCTTGAAACTTAGAGCCTACTGTGGTTAGCGTATAAAGAAACTACTACTTCATTAGGGGTAGAAGTCCATTTGTCTATATGCAGAGGTCAGAACACTTTCTTCGCCCAACGAAATCAAATCTTATCCGTATTAACCCATACTAATTTATGACCGATTTATAATGAGCAAAGCTATAAATCTGTATTGCAGCTATGTAATGTTAAACAACAAAAGTACTTTTTAAATTAAATGTTAAATTAATTGAATTAAAACATTAATTTAAAAAGCGCATTTTGTTGGTTAACATTATATAATTGTGTCACAATGCACGGTACAAAAAAAAAACAAAGTTCTGTTTGATGTTTGTGTGACCGTGCATCTCTGATACAATAGCATAAACAACCAATCGATGCAACAATAACAATTTATTAGTAATTGCAATCAGCTCAACATGTTTCGGGCGATAATTTCGCCCAACCTCAGGAGCACAAGACTGTGTTTACAGCTTGTGGTATAAAGCACTGAAGAACCTGCCTGCTGGTGACCTTGTCAGGTTCTTCAGTGCATTATACCACAAGCTGTAAACACAGTCTAGTGCTCCTGAGGTTGGGCGAAATTATCGCCCGAAACATGTTGAGCTGATTGCGATTACTAATAAATTGTTATTTTTACTTCTAGTTGGTTGTTTATACTATTATAAAGTTCTGTATTGCAGTGTTTTTACCATTACACTGGCCACATAAAATAGTATAGCTAATTCCTAGACAAACTGTCTTTTCATTGTAAACAAATGTTAAGATTAGAGAATTCTAAAATAAAGAATGTCTGACTGAAAGAAAATTACTCATAGTTCAATTTAGCTTATGCTCTTCGTATTCATAACAAAGATAAAACGTAGACAAATAAAAACAATTTTCAGAATACATGTCAAAGAACCTACACTATCGAAAATAAAAATATCCATTAATTTGACTGAAAAAAAAGGAGCTCCAATAGAACCGAAGTACTCAGACATAGATGGAAGTGAAAGTGAAAAAGGAGTATCAATGTGTTATTAAGACAGGGTTACATTAAGAATGTGCAGACTAGGCTACTGTCTGTTCGAAACACTGTAACCAGCTTTACTGCTTTCAAAGTATGGAGACCAGTACTTTTAAGGAAGTAAGTTTCGTTTGTTTATATCTGTCAGTCGTGGTCCCTTCAGTCTCCTAAAGAAATGTAAAGGTGAAGTTGTCCGCGCACACGCTGCAAAGATGTATAGGAGGAGTGGCGGTATAGCTCCTCTCATTCTTATTCCTAACTCTATGTGGATATGAGTGCTGAACCCCAAGACTGCCCGCTTTACGCCGGGACAAGGAGTACTCTGTACCCAGGACCCATGGGCCTCAGAGTCTGTCTGAACTTTCTGGACCAGACATAAACCTTTTGCCCCAGCCAGGAATCGAACTACGATTCCTCTGACGTCCAGGTAGTAACCTAGCCTCTATACCGACTATGCTATCCAGGTCTTATTACTATATAATTCTGGCGTTACAAATGCGATGCAGCTTGCTTATTACGTTCCACCAGCAAGCCTGAAGAGTAACATGCACAGGTGCCTAGTGCTGCCTAGGGCAAAACGTTGTCTTCAGGTTTAAATAATTCATCCAAACAACAATCGCCACCGTCATTAGAACAAAAGTGTTACTCCTTTAAATAAGACTGTAATAGACTTACGTGCAACTGTTTATGGTGTTCATACCTCAAAAATTATGACGTGTGGTGTCGTGAGGATGATAGCAAGTCCTGACACACAGCGTCAAGTGGATCAGCATGTTCCAGCATTGATAAGTGAAGTGAAACATCATGAACCTGTAAAGAATAAAGTATGCATCGTGGTTAACCATGTGTGTTGGTATAGGGGTGACAGAGAGATAGACACAGAGACAGACAGGCAGACAGGAGTCAGGTAAAGTGGATGAGAATAAGGATGACACTTGTGAGCAGATAGCCAAGTGGAACACGTTCCTAGATGGAGAAACCGACTCTTGGGACCCTGAGTAGCTCCAGTGCTGAACTGTTAAAATGCGCTTTGCCAGTGTACGTCCAGAGGTTTCTATTCTCGTAAGACGAATCAGTAAGAAGTGAAGAACGTTTATTTTGCTGTAGCAGGTTAAATTCAAGCGTACAAAGGCAGACTGTATTTTTCCTAACAAAATTTCATACAATGTCGTGAAAGAGACTATGACTATTGTGGATATTATGCACATAGATTCATGCCACTATCGCCGATATCTTTTAGACAAGAAGTGCAAAATTTGAATTAAAGGATACAATAATGCCTGGATGTAAATAGATGTGTCTGCAATATTTACAAAAATGTTGAAGCGTATTATAGTATTGCGCCCAATAGGACCCGTGTTTTAAGAATTACTATACATTGCATTTATTTATACCTTTAAGCCTACTCTGAATTTGATGAGGTTAAAATAACAGCCCCCTATAATTTATGTTGGCCTACATGAAATATAACTCGCTATAATATAGTTATTGTAATTAACCCTTTACCTGCTAATGTGCAGAATATGGTGAGCTTCGACTAATGCTAGCAAAGGGCAAATGGGATTTAACTCGGCGTTTAAAGGGTTAACCAATCTCTAACACTAACCGTGAAGAGGACCTCTTTCATTATGTACCCTTGGCCCAATCATTGTTATAAGCACATAAGAATTTTGCCGGATTTGTATCGAGTGTTAGAATGCGAAATTTAAAACCGCCAGTAACAGTGTAGTGGTTAAAATTAGGACATTATACTATAGGGGTTCTGGCTTCGTGTCCTGGGTCTGCTCGAAGATTCATTACGATTACTGACGTTCCCATCTTTTCTCTGTTATTGCAGTGCATATTACAATAATTCACACATATCTCATGAAAACCAATGCATCACTTATTATCTTTAACCGACTCCGCTGAAAAAGCATTAGTGAACCAAAAAGGAAACAAATAATTTGGTTACCAATGTCTAATTTCACCTGTTTGTTTCAAAGTATCTTCAGGCAATTTCAGGGGTGCTATAAGCATTGCCAGGATAGTTACTGAATCCTGATAAGTGCCCCTTCACTGCAGTGCGTGTGCGGCGGAGCCAGTCGGCCACTGACAAAGCGGAAGACGGGACAGGCTGAATGTCAGGCATTCCTACAGAGCCAGCTATGACACCCCAAAAACAGACATGTCTACATCTGTCTGGGAAGGACATAACGGCTGACCGAAGCCCGACACCACAATACACAATCGTCAGTTATTTGCCAGTAACCACTAATGAAGTGCAGTTCATTACGAATACAAGATAAGTAGAATGGGACTCGAACTGAGAAATGGACTTTCAAGTTCTGGACCTTCAGACTTTGTACAGGTGAATATAAATATAACAAATTTAGCCCACGTACTTACGTTACCAAAGTCCCAACTCCCCGAACCCCGCAGAGCGCCTTCTCTCATATACTTACTCTACCAAAAAGCAAGCATAACACTCATTACCGAACGTAGCAGAAACCAACATAGTCATGTCCACAAATCTTTAAGAACAACTCTTCCACTCCCTGAGAAATTAAGGCCCATGACAATATTCCATCAGTTTATATAGCCCTTAGTCCAGGTAATGTATTATTATGTATTTCGCAAAAACTAAATTATCCCTATTTTATGCTTCATTGCCAAGGGACTGCAAATGTTTCTGTAGCGCTACTTCACTTCGATATTTCAAAATAATATAAAATTTATATCACACCTGCCCGACATCAAACTGTCTTTATTTCTGTTTGGATACGAATAATACAATTCTTAATATTTTTTTAACAATTTTTTAATTGCTGTATGTATTCAAGATTTATTTGTAGCTCATTCAGGAACAACATAACGTGATGACGACAATAATAGTAGTAAGATAATGTCTTTCCCTTAATCCATTAGAATTATTAAAATTACTGAAGAATGATTGCAATGTAGCTACACCGCCAAGCATTTAAACTAACATTTAACTTGCATTAGTCGTCTAAAACAAGTCCAAGTCCAATTTGTCTTGCAAGTGATGGTTGGTGTGTAGCGTTGTCAACGTATGAACTGAAGATGATATTTTAAATTCTCAGCTATGACTATTACAGATATAGGCATCATGAAGTGTCCTTCCTGAAGAGAGGGCGAGTTTGTCCTTCGTTAACGGTAGGATACATGTTAACGCCACCTATTACACACGTTCAACCATATACACAAATTCACAGCTCTTCACTACACATGTACAACGCAACCGTCAGTTCAGGCTTTGTGCAGCATAATACACCTTATTTTCCTTACCGTATGCTGTGACAGCAGTTATTCATCGTCTTAAGCTTAACAACCGTCGAGTTTAAACATCGTAATTCTGACGTAATACTTTGTCTTACCCTGTGTGGTTGAAGCAGGAAGGTCGCGTACATTATATTTAAACAATCAGAACGTACGTCACAGTAAACACACATCAACTGCTTTATAGAGACCAGTTTGTGACGGACGTAATCGGTGTTCTTTGTGGGAATCGTACGAAACGCACGTTTCAATATAATGCGCCATTAAAAGACAAAGTTCCCGAATGAGAACGTAGGTTACACACACAGTGACCCCGTGCTTTCGTATGAAGTTGATAAAGGTAAGGATGGGACCGTTGTTGGTAAGTACCTATAAGTATTGGAGAAAATTTTTTCCACCTGGGAGTGAGTCCTTGAGGTTACTTTCCAGGCTAATGCTAGTGCAGCAGAGATATTGAGTGCTTCTCTGTATACGAAACTATAGTTTTCCTGGCCTTAAAATATAAATGTCAATAATCATCCGTGTTTTGTAAATTTTTTAGATAGAAAGAGAAATACAAGCGGAGGGCTAAGTCTCATTATAATGAAATAAAATATTATGTTACAGAAAATTTTCTAGCGTTTAAGATTTTAAATTTAAGAAGAAAATTATAGATAATGCGAAAATACTAAGTATGGGCAGGAAACTGTAAACAAGCATATTTGCATCCATAGTGGCAAGTTGTTAGGTGGATTAATTGTCTTCCTAATGTGACACATTTTGTTTGGTAGTGAAGCAAGAGTCAAGTAAATTTTCAAGGATTTAAGAAAAGTTTGTATACATATATTCTATCAGTCTTGAATTCTTACAATTTCGTGACAGATTTGTTGAAACACTCGTGACAAAAACTTTGACCTTATGAAGAACCAAACTACCGTTACTACGTCAACAAAATTATTTCCTTTGGAAACTTAAAGTAGAATGTTTCACACTAATGTCTGTTCTTAGAAGTGTGGGAAGAGAAATGCAGACGTTTAAAAGGTCATGCAATACTAGCAGAGAAACTGTGATGCTGTAATAGCTCGACTCCCCGCCACGCCACCACCCACTGCTTGCCACTGTGCGATACAAGCAACACGTCACTCACTCCCCAGATATCAACTGAGTGACAGCTTGGCTTCACAAACAAATCTGCCCGGCTTCAAAATATCTATGCGATGGATTAAATTTAATTTCTTCCTTATGAACAAATTTACGGATTAGTTCCGATCACTTTGCCTGCCTGTATACAGAAATTATAAAATAACGAATTCCTACGCATGTGAGAGTAAGTCTGGAAAATAAGAACTGTTAAATACGTATAAGTACAGAATATCTGCACTGCTGAATCACACACACACACACAAACACCTATTTTGCAAATGAAAAAACCTACTACGCATTTCATTCTTTGGTTATTCCAGTTACAACAAATCGAACACACACACACACACACACACACACATACAAACACACAATGATATGTCTTCTTGTCTAGTGATTAATTTATAATTTGCAAGATTGGGTTTTGTTTTTATTTTAATAGCACATAGCTACTGCATAGCTGAAAAAAACATGAAATTAAACTATTGGGCCACGCACGTATATATAGGAAATTTAGGCCTGAGAATTGTAAAGGCACCCAGAAATATTTCCCCAACCTTTGCGCACCGCAGTAAGAGAAAAGAGTAAACGTCAAAATATATGTGAGTTTTATAACTCGTGTAGAGCGGCAAGAAAGAGAAAAGTGTCACCTAATTACATTTCGTTAGACAACTGACTCGTCTCCTCACACTGGCCAGTTCACCACTCAAATAACCTTTTAAATTAAAGATGTGTACGTAATATATGTAGCTGGTGACAGTCCAGTGTTCTGAAACAGAGCCTTTCTATGTGTATCAGCCTTTCACTTTCACTTAAAAGCAATTTCCTTACCCCACTTCCACTTCTGATTACATCTATGTGTCTGTAGGTCCTACATTAAAAAATGTACATAAAAATTACATATTAGACGAATCGCCATAACACAAAAATCTTCATTGCACCTCCTTCGAACACAACAGAAAAAGGTCAGAAGTGCAGCTTGGGTAAAATAGTCACATAAAAGGCAAATATTACTGTGCAGTGCGAGGAAGATCATCAATGGCAATTGAAAGAGAGAGGAGAAAACGGTAGACGTTTGTCTCAAGACAGTACGTTCAATTTACCTCGTGCAATGAGAAAACCTGCAGTTCGATTAAATGATCAGAGTTGCAGTAGCTTTGAAACGGAACTAGGGTGGCATAAGAGGTCTCTTGAAGAGAGGCAGGTTACAGCTGTACTAATTGAGAACTCGCTGAAATCTTGGAGACCCTAAATGTGACATTCGAGGTATATTGAAGAGAAGCCGGTTACAGTTATACTAATTGAGAACTGGAAAAGAGATCACAAAAGTTCCGTCAAATATTAAGTAGAATTGAAATGGCAAGTAGAGAATCGTGGCACATTAATCCATCATTTCTTGAAATTTTATCGACTGATGACATTGTTTTCGTTAGTGATAGTTCTAGTTGCAATGAAGGAGGAATGGAACAGCTGATGTAAAAAGCGGTATGAAGAGAGTAGAAGAATGAGCATATGCGACTCAGTACATGCATGCCTACATCACAGATTTGCGCAGTAACCCACTAACATCTGGCAGAAAGGAAGGAAGGAAAGAAATAAAGCAAGATAGCTAACAATCAGGCGAAGGGGCCACCTGTCAAACACTGGCACTAACATCACAATAAGAAGAACTGAAGAGAGATTGTAAAGTTTGCACAACAATCCTGTCACGGTTACCCCACTTCAGAAGCCCAACAAACGTTGTCAGGAGTAGCTTTGACCATCCAGGGAAAAACATAGCTTCAAATACATTGCCATGTCAGTCCTACAGACCAGGTAAACCTCTTTACCCACATATACAATTCCAAGCCGGCCTTTATAATGGTGAACACTGAAACTTTCTGATTCTTATGAAATGTCAAGTCTAAATGCACAGCCCTCAGACGTACACAGATTCGCGAAATCTGACTTTCAGAGGTTACATCAAAATTGAGAAAAATGTAAATAGGTGCTTCAATGAAATGAGCTGCTGTAATTAAAATTGTTATGGCACCGTTATAAATATATGCGTATCATTTTATTAATCTTTGAAATGATCTGCTGTAATTAAAATGTTTAGACTTATAAATATATGCATATTATTTTATTAATCTTTTAACACTGAGGCCGTGCTATATATACTTCGCACCCAGAAGTTTGGGTTTAGACCAGGCAGTCCTGTCGTGTTTTCCGAAAGTTCGTTATATTTCACAGAGTTTACTTCCCTACAAGACTGCAACTGGTTAGGCTTCCTAATAGAAGCACAATGTGTTCTCTGTGGGGTAGACTCTGCACCTTTTATAATACAGATTAATTTTAGTCTTCAAAACGTTAACATGGAAAACATTTACCCAATGTGTCCGTGAAGTGTACTTAAGGAACAAGATTGCTTGTTTATTAGAATAATGTCGTGAATGCCCTTCCAAATTTCATCCCTTTCGAAGAGTGTTGTATTGTTGACTGCCCTGGAGCAGGGTAGAAACAGCCTGACACGTTAAACATTTACGAACCCAAAGAATGTAATGACGGATACTGATCGCGTTTACACTATAAACCGATGAATTTCATTTAGCGTATAGACAATAGGCAGAGGCGGACATAAGACAAGGGAGAAAATTCTTTTTTGTAGGCCTACAAAGAAACAGAAACGTCGATAATTATTGCAGAATGTAACTTCCTAGTTAATTTCATGGTAAAAAAGGGTTAATTAAGAATATGCGAAAAACACTGAAGAGTAAGGTGAGAAAATTGGCAATATATTCCCATGTAAGTTTACATATTAATCTAGAGGGTTATCGCGATGGTATACTATGTCCGAATTCACTGCTCCTTCCATCAAAACTGATACTACAAGATAAATATTTACATTTTGATTAAACAATTATTGGAGTCAAATTAGCAAATACGACATATTTCAATAACAGCTTAGAAATTAAGCTATGAAAATCTCATTGAATATCAGGTACACAAAATTCGTCACTGTACACTATAGATATTTTCTCTCGGTGAACAATATTTCATGGATTTATTCTTACAGAAGAAATTCCTTATAAAAAAGACCAGACACTTTATCGAAAGGTGAAAAGAGGAATTATTTAGCACAACAAAAATAAAATTGGACGTCACATACGAGAAGTAGAGGTATGGCTCCACTCATTCTTAAATCTTGGCAATGGATGGAGATGAGTGGTCGACGTCATGCCCCTGTCACTATACCCAATAAACCCTGATTACAAAAAAAAAATGAGTGGCCTTAGAACAGGTCTCAGCTTTGGAAGAAAAAACAAATTTCTTTTCCTTACCGGAATACGTACCCCTTATAATACAGACCGCAGCCTAGCCACTGTACCGCCTATGGTCACAACCATTAATTAAAATACAAGGAATATTGTTAATTTTTACATTTCTAAAGAAAAGCCGAGTGCTGAGTCGCCGATCGAAGGTGCACTCGGACTACGGTCTCCAGAGACGCGACACCGTGTAGTTGGTTATGTACGTAGTAACGACTTGGTAAATGCAGTGCTCGCATTGTTAGATCCTACGAATGGAATATCGCTCGCTGTAACATCTCATATAAATTGAATTTAACATAGGTAGACTCATATTGTACAGAATAAAGTGCTGTTATTGCAGAGTAAATCACAATGTAAAGCATCCAGACTAGGGTACTCGCTTGTGTGATTAGTGAAAAAATATGAAGACCAGTACCCTCCAAATAAGTCATGTGTTAACTGAAGAATAAGAACCAACTACATGCTACTTATTGTTTTATTATACTTATGATAGACTCAATATGTTTCGGGCACTATTATGCCCATCATCAGGAGCTCACGACTACAGTGCTGATTAACACAGGGGCCTTTCGGTTCTTGGGTTGCTGTTGGTTGGAAGTTAGGTGCAGGCAGGCTATAGCCTGCAGCCCGGACACTTATCCAGCCTGGCTGCACCTAATTTCCAGCCAAAAGCAACCCAAGAACCGGATGGTCCATGTGGTACTCAGCACTGTAGTTGTGAGCTCCTGATGATAGGCATAGCAGTGCCCGAAACATGTTGAGCCTATCATAAGTATAATAAAACAATAAGTAGCATCTATTTGGTTCTTATTCTTCAATGACCACAACGATGCACGGTCCAATGCACATCAGTCATACGTTCTTCAAATGAGTCCTACGAAACGTCTAGAAGCGCCTTATTTGGATCTGGACGAAATGCACGTTAAGGGCGATGATTAGAAAGATGATGATGATGATGATATGCAACATTGAAATAGGTTTTTATGAACAATACAAATGTTTGTTATTTGCCTGTTCGTCTACAGATATATCCTTAGTGTAAGAGGCGTTATGCATCAAGGCCACGTGTTTCAAAAGAAGATGCAACGATACACAAAAAGGAAACATTTTCCTGGCGCGACTTGAACTAGTGACATCAATCGTGGGGGGATGAACGTCTGTGCATTGGAAACGCTTTAATACTAATTGGCTTCAAGTTGTTTACCTGAACCCAACTAATAATTATTTCGCATGACAAACTGTTTATGCGTATACAAATATTTTAATTACACATTCTTGGCATAGTGTATATTTATCAGTAGGTGTACTTGCTTACCGCATTTTGCTTCTCGCATTTACGCTAGCAACTTCTTATGTAAATATAATGTGACTAATTTAATTATAATTGTTTAATTTCTTCAATGAGGCAAAATAAAAATTTAATTCGAAGTAATAATTTAGTCGTAACTCCGCATATAATTTATTATACAACACGTAGAGACAATAGATTTCCCCTGTTGTCCAAAACGTCTGGAACTTTCCTGGGGTCCACTAATCTTCTACTCAGTGGGTACCAGGGTTCTCTCCCGGGTTAAATCAGCCGGGACGTGAAATAAACCACTCATCTCCAACTAGTGCCGAAATTAAGAATGAGTGCATTTTGCCCCCTAATTCCCTTATGCCTTCGTGTTTTGCAGAGAGAAAATTTTATACTCTTACACGCACATGAAGTTCAGATATTCAAAAATACCAAAACATATTTATTGGAAAATTATAATTCTGTGCAGTTTTACTATTACCTTTTGAAATATGTGGCTCATTGGCGATATATTTTCATTTATATTACATATAATACAACTCATTTAGGCACGTAAAAACGAAAAGTTAGGTTACGTTCGAAAATCTATTAATCCATTCACATACTACACATACCAAGATTACCACATAAGTTACATATTTCCGACACTGCAAGATATCGTGCAAAGATATCAAAGAAAAACTGCGTAATTAGGTACAAATTTTTCTTCCAAATTGTATAAATGCACAGCTTACAAAATCGAATCACCATGTTGAGTACACCCTCACAGCCGTATTCCTGAACATCACAGATCTCCAGATAGTCACAACCACTCACCTTAAAACCACTGAGCTCTTTCAGAGGGAGTTGCATTCTACCACCCATTTTCCCACCCTCAACTCACTTTACTAGATCGAGGACAAAACCAGCTAAAAAAAGAAAAGCTGCAAAGTTTAGAGGAGGGAGACACAGACGACAGGCAACAGAGAATGGTTTTTACGAAACCCCCCTATCATCAAATATTGATTCTATATCCGTAAAGTAAATAAATTTTTACGGTTAACGCCGGCCAAGAATTTTTATGGGAGTATGCAAACTTCCGGATAAAGTAGGGATCAAGTACAGAAGTAGGGACTACCGAAGGGCAAGAAAACAAGCAATGGGTTTCTACGATCTAATATAAGGCCAGCCAGCTGTCGAATTATCCTTTGACGTCAGTAACTTCATCAGCAGCAGGAAAATAAATAACAAAAGAATCACTTACTTTACGTATATTCTGCATGGATATAAAGCAGTAAAATGGAGATAGTGTTGTCTGGTCATTTTATACATTTCTAATGACTTCGTGTTGGGTGAGGGATAATGAGTCTATTCACAATTAACTATCTAGATGACTATAACAAATTCACTTCGCTGCAAAAGTTCTTGTTCCCATAACTGCCAATTGACCCTCTAAGATAAATTTTAACTTCGTTAAAGATCCCTCCAGGCGAATTTTTTCTTTTCGAATTTCCATCCAAAATATGACACCCGTAAGTATGCATTTCTTGGTTTATCTAAAATTGCAGATATAGACTTTATATGCTACTCAGTTTACATTCAGTGCTTTGGCCATCAATATGTTGAAACTGAACAACAAAAATTAGCTTCATCTACTTTTCTTACTATTTTAAGTAATTAATATATACCTGTTTTCGAGCAGGAATTGAAGTAAACAATTAATAACAATAAATTCATATTTACAAATCACGTTCAAGTAAGTCTACGCAACATCTAGTGTTATAGCGTTTGTAGAATTTTACAACTGTGTGAACTTCTATGCCAGTTCTAAGATAACTTACGGAAACATCTGTCACAGTGTGAGATTAGAGATAGGCCTACTCATGGCGGTGATCAGGAAACATACAGTCTTTTGAGTTGAGACGCCGTTTAAAATAGTAGAGAAGCGTGGTGTCTCCAAACTTGGTCAGTTTTACCAGACTGTACGGCGTCAACCCCAGAAGATATTATTCCTTTCGTGTCATTATTTACGTAAGATACACAGTACTGGAGAGTCAATCGGCTAAGTATATTTTCACACTAAATACATCATTATCCATTTCAAATGACATTTACTGCTGCAGAATATGACACTGTGTAAGCAAATCATTAAACTGTCAAAACACGGTGTATCAAAGGGGCGTTTAGAGGCGTGGTTTTGCCTAGTATTAGTATAAGGCACCTACTAAAGCGCTTGGAGTCACTTGTTATCTTAACAAGTGACTCCAAGCGTTTTAGTAGGTGCGTTCTACCAATAATACGCAAAACCACGCCTCTGAACGCCCGTTTGATACACCGTTATCTTAACAGTTTTATGGCACCTTATGAATATATCTCCAAGAAACACACCTAGCAGACTGGCCACTTACTGCGCAAGACAGGAACCAAGCAACAGCTTCCTAGCGACCGACGGACGTTTCCACAACCGATTTCGCTACCTAGCGCTGCGGTATACAGCAGGCCTACTGCAGCTAGGTACACACAATAAGTGACAGGCGTGTGCGAAACGAAACGTTTGTTATTCCTCACGTGGTCAGTGAAATACCTCAAGAATTCTTTGTTCCGACAGTGTATTAGTTTAGACGTACAACGGGAACTCAGGCAAGGTAATCACCTAATATCATCTATACAGAGCAGGAGAGTTTACTGTAATACATTGTAGTCAACTTTAACCTCCTAGTAGATTATTTGCACGTTTAAAGGTTAAAACAAGAAAATTTAGTCGTCATCACAACCATCAGTGGCACCGTGAAGTGCACATATGAAACAAAACATACTGACAACGAATAACAATACAAGTTTTTAACATATGACAAGATTGCTCCAACCCTCTCAAGGTCATTTTCACTGAAATGTGAAAACTGTTCTTTACAAATTCACTTTTTCAGCTTTTGAAGTGACATATCAAATAGAGTTAAGTTGTCAATTCATGAAAGTACGTGTCTTAACTTCCAAAATAATACTTTTAACGCGTACCGGACCTGCACCAGTGCTGTTACATTCTTTGTTATTTGAACATAGGGAAAGAAGATTTTAGGTTATTTTCACGTGCAGACGACTGTCATATTTTTGTTTTGTTGACCTGCATCTCGGTATAATCTTTGTAAATAACCAACTTGACGCACAGATCTTTTTCATGTATGTTTATTTCTATTATCTACATGTTTCGAACAGCTATGTGCCCATCATCACGAAAATTAATTGTATCAGTACGACATCTGGTATATGTCACTCTGTGTATATGACCGTCTGGCATGCATATCAGACGGTCATCTACACAGAGTGACATATACCAGATGTCGTATTGATACAATTAATTCTCCTGATGATTGGCTCTTACTTGTCCAAAACATGTAGATAATAAAATAAACATACATGGAAAAGAATTGTGCGTCAAGCTGGTTATTTACAAAAAAAAAGCTGTTATATTCTATATTGACGACTATACTACACTCTGACGAGAGATGTGCTGCTGATGAAGTAACAGCTGCTGTAGTAAAAGACACCAGGTTTGGAATATGATCTAGGAGAAACAGGGCACGACACAATACGTAACCCAGTCTCGGCAGAGTCAAAGCTCATGACGACGATTGTTCAAAGGCATGCCGTCGTCAAGATGAGTGTAAGAGCAACTTTAAGGTTTATGAGGAAACTAAAAATATGCCCTACAGTCATCAGTACACATAGAATAATGAAATTATGGCGTAATTTGTGTAAAGTGTAGGGACTTTTAGCCCCCATATTCTGATGGATATAATGGTCAGATTCAGGCCCGGCTAATTTATCTTCGGTATCGACTGTATAGTGAGAAAATTGGACGCATTAGTTCTGTCCATAGACCTACTTACATTAATCGAAAAATCCTAAGGAAACATTAGTAACATTATTCCAAGTTGCGACACTTATTTACACTACAAATTCCAAAAGCAATTAACTTTACTCTTTAGAACCTTTATCTTATCTCTTTTGTCATGGCTGATAACGTAAAAGTAGATATTTAATTACGATAAAAGGCTCCACGAAAATCGGCAACATATTCAAATGTAACCTGAAAGTCAATTTCATCCACGAACAAACTGCAATGCTACCAAAGTTTTATACTATTCAAAATGTAAGAAAATGTTGACTCCATTTCCATAAATATAAAGTTTTATATGTTTTTGGAAACATTCTATGAGTTTAATTAGAATTTAAATTTGTCGAGTTATTAAACGAAAAACTTTTAACTTACTTTGGAAATTTGTACCGGGGGGGGGGGATATAATTGTTTTCTCAAACGATGTCTGTTAATAAACGATTAACTGATAAAAGTACAGACAAATACAACTGATTTTAAGGTATAATAATATCGACCTGTCCAGCTACACGTTTCGGGCCAAGAAGGCCATTATCAGGCTACAAAATTATTATCAGGATATTGTTTACAAAAATATAATTGTTTCTGACGGCTGTTTAATCAATTAAGCCTTTAAAAAGCACAACGATATGTCCTGCTTTCAAAAAATCAATTAATGTAACAGTACAAAGATCTGGGCTTATTTTCGGGAAGGTGCATTTGTTCTTAACATATTTTATAATTTCCTGTCAGTTATAATTAACTCTGAGAGTGTCACAAAATGTAATTAAAACTCATTCAAGAAACCATTCTGTTGAAATGTCTGCACTCAGCCTGAATCTGAAAACGTCTACTCAGCGAATAACATGGACCGTAAATCGTTTAACGTTTTCTATATCTCTAGAAATTAATATGAATTTATCGGTCTAGAATTGACCCGTTCGTAGCCTGGAGACACATATTCCTTTTAAAAAAGTTAAAAACATATGATTATCTCGGCTGCATACTTTTTATTTGAATACTTAAATATAATAAAAACAAGTAAATGACCAGCAAAGTCCACGGACAAGAGTCTTCTGGAGAAGCTTTGAAGGTCGGTAACGTTATTGAACAATTCAGCACTCCACGCTCTCTCGAATAGTTACGTTTCTTGAGATAATTCTGATAGAGCGATATTCTCAAGCGAGTCACAATTCCTCGTAAGCACACGTCACAAAATTACGTTTTCGAAAAAAATGTAAAATAAACAAATCAGAAATTAACAGTATTATTGCCTGAAAAACAAGATAAGGACAGGAGAAACACACGGTGAGGAAGTTCAGAATTTTACACCTACTTGAATATTATCAGAACCATCAAATCAATAAGAATAAGATGTCCCGGGCAAGTAGCAAGCAGGGGGGGGGATAAAAAATGCGAACTAAAATTTTGTCTGGATCTCCGAAGGGAAAGACAAATTGGGAAACCTAGTTTTGGTGACAGAATAATACTGCAGTAAAACTTAATAACACAAGACGTGTAGGAGGGAGTGGGTCACATTCAGATGGCTTTGGATAGACTCTTGTGAGTAATGTATTAAATTTGGTGCTTCATCACAGCGGAGCCGAACGACTCTCCTTCTCGGGAAGTACTCTGCTCAGTTCAGTTCTGTAAGGTGTTTCCCGACATTATATCAACTTTATTTACACGGTGTAAGTAGAGACGGTTTTTACGTATCGTGAATGGGCAAAGATAAGTTATGAAAAGCTTGTTATGGTCTACCTTTAAAAAATGTCGGCTTGCGACCGGAAGGTCTGAGGTAACTACGACAGATATATTTCGGAATACCTGCTGCCAGGGCAAAGTTTCGAAATTGGTGCTTCATGCCGGTTACAGTTATTTTCATGATCTAAAGTTTTATTACAAAAATGATTACTTGTTCGCTGAATTACTGATAACGATTTATATATTTTTTTTACAGACTTCTACAATTCGTGTTTACATTTTTTTCTATTTTGACTTTAATTCTACCCAACATAACGACAGTAGATGTTAAAGGATTTAGGTAATTATTTTGTACTATTGTAACTAGTTCAGGTTTCATACACGCTGTTTTATTCATCCACTTTTATTTTTCCGTTACAGAAATCACAAGGAATTATATTCCACTTTTTTAAGTTCTGATGGTTGCGTTAAGGAAGACTCCAGTATTCTGGAGGTTTCGAAGTGTCAACTGGTCAATAATAATAGCCTACGCTACTCTGAACGCGGTGGCGTAGTTGGTTGAAGCACTGCGCTAAAAGCTGAAAGGTCGCGGTTTCAATTCCCAATGGTGTCATTGGAATTTTTCACTGACATAATCTTTCCGCTCACACTATGGCCCTGGGGTTAACTCAGCCTCTAACAGAAATGAGTACCAGGAATATTTCCTGGGGCTAAAGGCGGTCGGTGCGTACGGCTGAGAACATTACCACCGTCAAGTGCCGATTGTCTTGAAATCTGGGAGCCTCAAACTCCTGGAAACCTCAGGGCCTATCCAGGCCTATAATGGGACTGCGCTGCTGTGTATCGTCTGTTACTATTTATGAGGCGACATGTAGAAACATTTAAGAAGATATGAATCTTCAAGTAATTACACATCTTTTGACAAACGTGTACACTGATTGTTATGAATGTGTAATAAAACTATGTAACAGAACTTTACAGACTCTCTGCTGGCGTTCTATAACATAAGTTCGTCTGAAAAACCGGGTTCATGGGAAAACAAATACCCTTCGGAATAAGGTCAGTTCAAAGACCATAGTAATAAATGCTTCATGTAACACGCAAATTCGAAGCACGCATACATTTTCTACTCTCTTTATTACTGCGATAAAAATATATGCTTTCTTTTACGTTTATTGTCCTTTCTTGGGCCCCACAACTGTGTCACAATTACGTTTAATTTCCATTCCAGTTTTCTCTAAAATAAGACTTTCAGAATTTCCATACAGCAGCAAGTGTTTATGGACACGTGGCTAAACCAAGATATAAAATTGTAAAGAATAAAGTAGGCATGTTTATTGAATTTTTGTCGTAGTGTTTGGTTTGTCCAAATATTCAACACTAAAATTAGAAAATTACGGCACACTTAATTACAGCCTATGTTTAAGGTTTTTTATTTATTTTTTTAATATAATAGTATTTAGGTACAACGGTCAGTACCGCAGTCCATTTGGCGGCACTTCTGTTACTGTCTTGTATAATCGTCCTTCTTATGTGAGGGAGTAAGTACGTGTACATTAAATCCAAGCAAAGCCCCCGCCCCTTTTTTTTAAGCTCATGGTTCCGTGCATCATAATTCAATGTTAATAAAAATCCAACCAGATGCAACAGTATGCAGATATTTATTTACTGCAAAGTCACTCTGCATGTTTCGGGTGTCACAGCACCCATCATCAGGAGTACTAAAAACTGTAGCCGCAGCCT
>Ga0131853_10001745_pt1 | contig 38796 bp, 36 predicted proteins | sample TergutLab28metaG_FD_92764 | JGI IMG/M metagenome (GOLD analysis project Ga0131853, IMG submission 92764) | Labiotermes labralis P1 segment gut microbial communities from Petit-Saut dam, French Guiana - Lab288 P1 (version 2) (version 2) | ecosystem: Host-associated > Arthropoda: Insects >... | reverse complement strand
CCGTTGCGACCCTCCCCGACAAAAGGCGTCGGACGGGTGCCCCGCTGACGGAACCGCGGGCGATAATTAGTGCAATCAATGCACCCTAATCAAATTAGATCTCGCGCTTTTAGGCGCGGGTCGCTCTCGACCGAAATCGGCGTTTCATCTCGCTAATCTTTCCCGACTCCCGTTGGTCGCCGGATAATTCGACTACAGCTTGTAAAACACACAAGCTAAGTCTCGTTTACCGCGAACGCGGATAACCGACAATCCCCCGCCCTATCGGGCACCCCCTTTGCCTCAGGGGGCTTTTGTGGCTCCTTTGGCAAAGTTGTGGCCAGCTATGCTGACTGAGGATTGTAGTTAATAAGAACACAACCCCAGTTTGCGTCAAATTGCGTGCAGTTTGGATTTTGGAACCACGCGCGCCCGCGCAAATGCCCACAGGGCCTCGCTCTGAATATGGGTTTTTAGGGCAACGCCCTAAAAACTAGCGCCCATTGGTCGCAAATCCGTCAGAGACGGATTAAATCCTTTATTACCTCGCCGGCGATAATCAGTCCTACCACCGAGGGGACGAACGCAATGCTGCCCGGGATTTGGCGGCGATGTGTGCAGTTTCGCGCCACACCGGGCGGGCATACGCAATTTGTCTTGCAATTGGACAGCATATCAATCTTCGGCGTTACGGATTCTTCCTTAGAATATACCACTTTCAGCTTTGGAATGTCGCGTTTGCGAAGTTCGTTGCGCATTACTTTCGCGAGCGGGCAAATTGAAGTGTCGTATATATCGGCAACTTCGAACGCGGTCGGGTCAAGCTTGTTTCCCGCGCCCATTGAGCAAATGATCGGAACGTTGTGCTTGTTCGCTTGCATGATCAGTTCGAGTTTGCCCGACACCGTGTCGATTGCGTCGATGATGTAATCGTATTGCGATAAGTCAATCTCCGCCGCGTTTTCGGGAAGGTAGAACATTTTGTAAGTGTTAACTTCACAATCGGGGTTGATTTCAAGTATGCGCTCAAGCGCGGCGTCAACTTTGTAGGCTCCGACGGTTTTGCTCGTTGCGTGAAGTTGACGGTTTATGTTGGTGAGGCAGATTTTGTCATCGTCAAATAGGTCGATTCGTCCGATGTTGCTGCGCGCAAGTGCTTCAACCGCGTATCCGCCGACGCCGCCGATTCCGAACACCGCGACGCTTGCGGATTTAAGCTTGTCCATCGCGGATTTGCCGAGTAACATCTCGGTCCTACTGAATTTGTCCATAAATTTTTATCTCTCCTAAAAGGCTTTTAAGGCTCCTTTGGCAAAGGAGCTGTCAGCTCTGCTGACTGAGGATTGTTTCATAACAAGCCGGACAATCCCCCGCCCCTGCGGGGCACCCCCTTTACCTAAGGGGGCTTTTTATATTACGCAAATTTACGCAAATTAAACTTGGAAATCGTTTATGTTGAACTGCGTCGTGTCCATTATTCGCTTTATCGGCGGACGGGGCAGGAATTCGTTCAGCTTATATTTTCGGCAAACGTAATCGTTTTTTACAACGCCGTATTTGCGGCACAGGCAATCGCCGGTAACTTTAAGTACCGACGCCTTTTCGCACGTTCTGCACAACCGCACAATTTCGTCAAAATTGTCAATTTTTTTCTCTTTTTTCATCCCATTCACTTCCTTTATTTATCCATTCACGCTTTCCACATATTTCATTATACATCTACGTGAGAAAAAAATCAATAAAAAATCGATATTATTTGACTAAAAATTATCTTGACAACCTTTCTAAAAACTGGTAAACTATAATGGTATATGTTCTTTTTTAGATTAAGTTCTTAAATTTCTCAAGATAGATTAGGTAGTTGTACATAAAAAATTTAGAAAGGCGGGTGGAAGAAATTACACCGTTAATAGTAACATTAATATCAGTTGCAGCAGGTATACTAGGGATCGGAGTCGGATTTAAATTCGGCTTTTCGTATAGAAAAAAGGTTGCTGAAACAAAAATAAAAAGCGCGGAGGACGAAGCGCAAAGAATCTTGGTCCAAGCGGAAAAAGACGTTGAAGCACGGAAGAAAATCGCCATCGTTGAAGCGCGGGACGAAATGCACAAAGAGAGAACCGAACTTGAACGTGAGATAAAAGAGAGGCGCGCGGAGCTTTCGAAACAAGAGCGGCGCGTTATGCAAAAAGATGAAACACTTGAGAAGAAAATTGAAGGATTGGAGAAAAAAGAAGAACAAATACAACAAAAAATGGCAGACGCCGCACTTGTGCAGGAGGAAGTTGATCGCCTTAAAAAAATGCAGTTGACGCAGCTTGAGAAAATTGCGTCACTTACGGCGGAAGAAGCGAAAACCCTTATGCTTAAAGAGCTTGAAGGCGAGATTCGACACGACGCCGCTATGCTTATCAAAAACATCGAGTCTGAGGCAAAAGAAGAGGGCGAAAAGCGAGCGAAATATATCGTTGCGGGCGCGATTCAGCGTTGCGCGGCGGATCATAGCGCGGAGACTACCGTTTCGGTTGTTAACCTGCCGAGCGATGATATGAAAGGGCGGATTATCGGACGTGAAGGACGTAATATCCGCGCGTTGGAGACTCTTACGGGGATTGATTTGATTATTGATGACACGCCGGAGGCGGTTATTTTGTCGGGATTTGATCCGATTCGCCGTGAGATTGCGAGAATGTCGCTTGAAAAGCTGATTACCGACGGGCGAATCCATCCGACGCGGATTGAGGAAACGGTTGAAAAATCACGTAAGGAAATCGAGGCGATTATCAAACAAGAGGGCGAGCAAGCCGTTTTGGATACCGGCGTTGTCGGCGTTCATCCTGAGCTTGTTAAGTTGCTTGGAAGATTGCGTTACAGGACGAGTTACGGGCAAAATGTACTTAAACATTCGCTGGAAGTTGCGCATCTTGCGGGGCTTATGGCGGCGGAGTTGGGTGCGGACGTGACGCTTGCGAAACGCGCGGGGCTTTTGCATGACATCGGAAAAGCGCTTGACCATGAAATGGAAGGTTCGCACATCGCGCTTGGCGCGGAGGTTGCGAAGAAATATAAGGAAAACAACGAAGTTGTTCACGCGATTTTGGCGCATCACGGCGATATTGAGGCGACAACTTTGATTGCGTGCCTTGTGCAGGCGGCGGACGCTATTTCCGCGGCACGACCGGGCGCGCGGCGCGAGAATTTGGAAACTTACATCAAACGATTGCAAAAACTTGAGGAAATCGCGTCATCATTTGAAGGTGTTGACCGTACGTTCGCGATTCAAGCGGGTCGCGAGATTCGAATTATGGTTAAACCGGAAGAGGTTAACGACGATAACACAATCATTATTGCGCGGGATATTGTGAAGAAAATCGAGAAAGAGCTTGAGTATCCGGGACAAATTAAGGTTAATGTTATACGAGAGTTGCGCGCAATTGATTACGCAAAATAATTGACAGTAGGGCTGTGATTGCAGCCCTTTGTTGTACAATGTGAGGATTTAGTATGCTTGCGAATATGATATTTGATTACTGTTTGGACAATTTGGACGGCACAGTTCTTGCCCGAAATTGGGGAGAACGCGGAATTTTTTACAACCCCGGCAATGCTTTGCCGAAAGGGGTTTATATTCTGACGGTTAAGGAAAATGACGGCGCGAATGATAGCGCGTCAAACCTAGACAGGGATGGCGTTTTTCGAGTGAACTTAGGTTTGCGAAAAGACACTTTCAAGGAAATGTTTTCGTTCATACCGAAACGCCCCGCGGCGGGCGGCGTTGTCGAAATGGACTTTGACTTTACAGAATTGGACCGGCTAATGCCGCATCCTGTATACGCTTGGATGGGCTGGGTTTGCGTTCTGAATCCGTCGCGTGAAACGTTCGAAAAGCTAAAACCGCTAATCCTGGAATCCTACGATTTCGCGCGAGAAAAATCCCAAAGGCGAAAATGAGGTAACTTTATGAGAATTCTTACGGTTGGGGATGTTGTGGCACTTCCCGGACGGGAATATATTTTTCAGAATTTGAACAAAATAAGGGCGGAATATTCCATCGATTTTTGTATCGTAAACGGCGAAAATGTTTGCTCGAACAACGGGATAAACAAGGAATATTTCGACATGTTGATTGACCGCGGCGCGGACGTTGTAACCCTTGGGAATCATTCGTTTGCCAACAACCAGGTTGTTTCGGTTTTGGAGGAGGATTCGCGGCTTATTCGTCCGGCAAATTATCCGCCCGAAACGGCGGGAATGGGGTATACCATACAGGATTTGGGCTATGCGAAGGTTGCGGTAATCAACGCGATGGGACGCGTGAATATGGATCCGTTGGATTGCCCGTTTCGGGCGGTTGACAGGATTTTGAATGAGATTGGGCAGACAAAGTCTGCACCTTTTCCCGCGCTCAAACTTGGTAAACATTCAAACATGGCGGCGCGCGGCTCGAAACCTATAATAATTGTCGATTTCCACGCGGAGACGACAAGCGAGAAAATCGCGTTCGCGAACTACTTTGACGGACGGGTGAATATCGTTTTCGGTACGCATACGCATGTTCAAACCGCTGACGAGCGAGTGCTTCCCGGCGGAACTGCGTATATTACCGACCTTGGAATGACCGGTGTTCACGATTCGGTTTTGGGCGTTAAAAAGGAAATTATAATCAAGAATTATATTACGCGGCGACGACAACGGTATGAAAAGGCGTTGGGCGAAGTTTGGTTTAATGGCTGCGTGTTTGATGTTGACGTGAAAACCGGTGCGATTAATGGGATTGAGCGATTGTTTTTGAAGGCGTGACACGCCTTAGACTGAAAAATTTTTGGCGGTCAACTGCAACAAATCACACTTCGTCAAAAGACGACTCGTGTTCTTTGGAAACCCTTCGTTTGAGACTTCGCTTGCGTGAAATTTCGCAAGCGGTAGCCGAAAAGTGCAGGGGCGTAAGGTTCTTGCGTTTTTTGCAAGAATCCACAGCCATCTGCAAGGACGAACCATTAGCGAAATCAAGATTTCGATGGTTCAGCCCCAATCCCGGTCGCCTATGGTCGCAAACGCACAAACCGCGATAACAGATGAAACTCCTCGCACAAGACGCTTCGGAGGGCTAAATCTCTAAGCAATAAATTGCTAAGATACTTATAGCCGGCGACAGAAAAATGGGGTTAGCGAGCCGCATACGCTGTAAATGAGACTTAGCTTGCGTATTTTGCAAGCTGTAGCCGAATTACGCGGCGGAGTTAAAATCTTTGATTTTGCTAACGACACCTGTGTCAAAATTGCCGAAATCTTGATTTCGTTGCAATTGACGGCTAAAGTAAGCGTAAGCGAGTCGTGAAAGACTAGCGAGATGTACCGCCGCTATCGACCATAATTACGTGGTTAGGGAAGGGCGGCAGATTGCCGACCGCCTGATTTTCGTCAGCCCTTGAAAAAATTTTTGGAACGAAAACGAATGTGACAAAATTTTTTAAATACCCCCCACCCAACCCTTGGCGCTCCACTCCACTATAGCAAACCCCACGCCCGTAGGCGGCACTACAAAGGTGAAATTATGCTAAAAAAAGTTCTTATTACAATCTTAATACTCGCGATACTTGCGGCGGGCGTAGCTGTTGCAGTTTTCGTGTTTGGCGGCGGGGATGAAACGGGAAACGGCGAAACCGGCGGCACAGATACGCCCGCGCAACCGCTTGACCCTGTTCACGGCGGCGAAATTGTGTTGTCTATGAGTAGCACCGATATTTGGTGTCCGCTTATCACCACGAATGAGTCGCATATTCAGATTTTTAACCTTATTTTCGACTCGCTTGTGAATGTTCAGGCGGATATGACGCCCGCGCCGAACCTTGCGGAAAGTTGGACCGTGTCAAGCGACGCTCGAACGTGGACTTTGACGCTGAACCCTAACGTAACGTGGCACGACGGCGAGCCGTTTATCGCTCGGGATGTTGAGTTTACCGTTAATTCCATTCGCGCGATCGGCAGGAACGGCGTTTATTATCAAAATATCGAAAATATTTCAAGAGTGACGGTGGTGGACGAGCATACGGTTGAGTTTAGGCTATCCCACGCACGATCGAACTTTGTGAATCTTTTGTATTTCCCGATTATTAGGCACAATGCCGCGCGGCATAACTCGCAAACGTATGTGCCGCTTGGAACCGGCGCGTTTTCGTATTATCCGCCGCTTGATTACGAAACTTTGATTTTGACGAAAAATCCGAATTGGCATGGCGGGGATATATACGTTGACCGCGTTCGTGTCGCGCTTTTGCCGCCCGACCAAAATGCCGCGCCGTTTATGTTTTCAGCGTTGGAAATCGATATGCTTGTCAGTCACGATGTTCATTGGGGGCGAACGGTTAGCACGGCGCAGGTTGGGTATGTTGAGATTCCCACAAATCGGTTTAATTTTTTAGGATTCAACCATGCGAATCCGGTGTTGCGCGAACTTCCTGTGCGGCAAGCGATTGCGCATTCGATTAACTATCAAGCGATAGTACGAAACGTGCTTCTTTCCCGCGCGGTTCCGTCGTTTACGCCTGTAAATCCGAATTGGAAATTGCATGATTCACGCATTGATGTGCCGGAGTTTAGCCCGCAGCGGGCGAGGCAAATTCTTATTGACGATGGTTGGGAATTTGACGGCGAAGGGTTCACCAAACGAATCGGCGGCGTGAATCGCCGATTGCAGTTCGATATTTTAGTGAACGAGGATAATCCGGTTCGCGAGCAGATTGCGGTTTCGATACAGCGAAATCTTGCAGAGGCGGGAATTTTGGTGAATGTTCAAAGCGTGCCGTTTAGCGAGTATACGTCAAATATCGCGAATCGCAGGTTTGATATGTTTTTAGGCGAATATAATATTTTGGCGGATTTGAATTTCGATTTTATGCTGAATGTGAACTCGAATCCGTTTGGATTGCAAGATTGGGAGTTTAATCGGCTTTTGTCTGACGCGCAGACGGCGACTGAGGAAATTGACATCGCAACCGCGTATAATGCGTTGCAGCAACATATACATGACACTTTGCCGTTTATCGGGTTGTATTATAAAAATTTCACTTTGTTGTATAATCCACGGGTCAATGGTATTCCTACGCCGTTGTTCCACAACGCGTTTGGCGGTGTGGGGAATTTGTGGGTTGGAGAATAAATAGGAATAAAAAAGAGTGTCGAAAGGCACTCTTTTTTAATGTCAATATGTTTTTTGAAAATTTCTCCAAATCTATTGACTAGAAATTTAATATATTGTATACTGTATGTTGAACGAAAATTGCGGAGGTGTAGAGATGAATAGAGTTTACAATTTCTCGGCGGGACCGTCGATGTTGCCGGTGGAAGTTTTGGAGAAAGCCAAAGCTGATATGCTGTGCTACAAAAATTCCGGGCAATCGGTTATGGAAATGAGCCATAGAAGTAAAGATTACGAGCCGATTATCCAAGAGGCGGAGGCGCTTTTGCGCGAGATAATGCAAATTCCGGATAATTATAAGGTTATGTTTATCCAAGGCGGCGCGTCAACGCAATTCGCGATGATTCCGATGAATTTGAAGAAATCGGGCAAAGCCGATTACGTTATCACCGGAATGTGGGCGAAAAAAGCAGCGCAAGAGGCTTCAAAATTCCTTGAGGTGAATAAAGTTGCGTCAAGCGAGGATAAAACGTTCAACTATATTCCGACGCTTGATAAGTCTACGTTTAATCCGAACGCCGACTATTTCCACATTACTACAAACAACACTATTTACGGCACGCGTTTTGCTGAAATTCCCGATGTAGGCAACGTGCCGCTTATCGCGGATATGTCGTCGAATATATTATCGGAAGTGTATGACGTGAGCCAATTTGGCTTGATTTACGCCGGCGCGCAGAAGAATATGGGGCCTGCGGGCGTTACTATTGCGATTATGCGTGAAGATTTGATTGGCGACGCGATCGAGGGAACGCCGACAATGCTGCAATACAAAACGCATGCCGAAAATGATTCGATGTATAACACGCCGCCGACATATACAATATATGTGTGCAAGCTTGTGTTTGAATGGATCAAAAATTTGGGCGGCGTTGCCGCGATTCAGAAGATGAATGAAGAAAAAGCGGGAATTTTATACGATTATTTGGATCGTTCGAAAATGTTCTCGGCGACTGTCGAAGGCGCGTCAAGGTCATTGATGAACATTCCGTTTGTTACCGGCAATGAAGATTTAGATAAAGCCTTCGTTAAAGAAGCGCAAGCGGCAGGGTTTATCAACCTTAAAGGACACCGTAGCGTCGGCGGAATGAGAGCGAGCATTTACAACGCAATGCCGAAAGAGGGCGTTGTTGCGTTGGTTGAGTTTATGAAGAAATTTGAGGCGGATAATTAGCGTCCAGCGGACGCGGGCTGTCTTGCGCTGACAAGCGCATATGTGCGGCTGCTGCCGCAGAGCGACAAGGACTTGTCGAAGTCCTTGTCAATCCACGAAAATTTTTTCACAAAAAATTTAGTAAAACTTGCGGCGCAAACGCGCTATGGCGCTATTAAAAGCGCGCCGCTAATTGAGGACTGCGAACAATATCCTTTCAGTCAAATACCTACGGCGGCAAAAGCCGCATGTTCTAACGAAGTCAGCGGTTTTGCTTGGTATCATTTCCGCCAAGCGGGGTACCCGCGCGTTTTGTGCGTGGGTCGCAGGCGGTGATATACGTTTTTGGTAAAACTTTTTCTGAAAAAGTTTTTCGGGGATTGATAAGGGTCACGATTGACCCTTATCAAACTAACGGGCTTCGAAGCCCAAACAAAGCCCGCACTGCAAGTGCAAAGAAAGGAACGATATAATGAAAAAAATATTACTATTAATTTTAGTGATAGCTATGCTATCAGTATTCGTAATCGGCTGCGGCGGCGCGCCGGACGAACCGATTGACGTTCCGAACGGCGAGTATGTGAACGGAAACGGCGAAATCGACAATGGCGAAACGGCTGACTATTCGCACCTTATCGGAACTTGGCAGGGTTACGCGATTGCAGTTACTCAAACGGTAGTGATTACCGATGTTCAGAACGACGTGATTTCGTTCTATTTTGAAAACATTTCAAGCATTGACCCTGAATTTAACACCACATCGTCTGAAATTACAAGGCAAATTGTGAATAATCAAATTACGGCTCCCAACGTGATAATGTCTGATGCCGGCGAGCCGATTGGACAAGAAATCACTTTAACATTCTACGATGATTATATCAGATATGAAATCACAGGGCTTGAAGACATTTGGTGGGCTTTGACACGGATAGATGATTAGAAAATCTTTGAAAAAGGAATGATATATTATGAAAAATATTCAAACACTTAACAAAATCGCGAAAATTGGACTTGACGAATTCGGCGGCAACTACTCTTGCGGCGACGAGGTCGCGAACCCGTGCGGAATTATCCTGCGAAGCGCGTCAATGCACGATATGGAAATTCCGCAATCGGTGCTTGCGGTTGCGCGGGCGGGCGCGGGAGTTAACAATATCCCGATTGACAAATGTTCTGAAACCGGAATCGTTGTGTTTAACACTCCGGGCGCGAACGCGAATGCGGTGAAAGAGCTTTGTATCGCGGGACTTTTACTGTCGTCACGCAAAATCGCTCCGGCGATTGAATGGGCGAAAACTTTGGACGGCAAAGGCGATGAAGTTCCGAAACTTGTTGAAAAAGGCAAATCAGATTTTGCGGGACCGGAAATTCAAGGGAAAACTATCGGAATTATCGGACTTGGCGCGATTGGCAGACTTGTCGCGAACGTCGCGCGAAACTTACATATGAACGTTATCGGATACGATCCGTATATTTCGGTTGACGCGGCGTGGGAACTCTCTCGCGCGGTGAAAAAGGCTACTGATTTAAAAAGCGTGCTTGAAGAGTGCGATTACATTTCGCTTCACATGCCGCTTACGCCTGAAACGAAAGGAATGTTCAATTCCGAGGCGTTTTCGCAAATGAAAAAAGGCGTTCGTTTGCTAAACTTCTCGCGTGGCGAGCTGGTTGACAATGCCGACCTTAAAGCGGCGATAGACAGCGGGATTATCGACTGCTACGTAACTGATTTTCCAACCGAGGATATGTTGAATTGCGAGAAAATCATTGCGATTCCGCATCTTGGCGCGTCAACGCCGGAGAGCGAGGATAACTGCGCGGTTATGGCGGTTCAGGAACTTAAAGATTTCATCGAAAACGGAAATATCAAAAATTCGGTGAATTTCCCCGATTGTGATTTAGGAAAGGTGATTGGCACGCGGGTGACGGTGATTCACAAGAACGCGCCGGGGTTGTTGACGCAAATTTCCGACAAATTCGCGAGCAAGGGCGTTAATATCGAAAATATGATGAACAAAAGTAAGAAAGATTACGCATACACGGTGCTTGATATTATTGATGGTAACGTGGGCGACGATATTGTGAAAGAACTTGAAACTATCGACGGGATTGTGCGTGTTAGGGTGATAAAATAAGTGAAGCCATAAAAAAGGCAGGTGTTTGGCATGGGGATGAATTTCATTATATGGATAATTGTGGCTGTCATTTGCACTTTCGGTGTCGTTATTGCCGGAATTGTTATGTATAAAAGTTTTCACAAGTCAATTCAGGTGCAACAAAACCAAATGATGGAAGCGATGAATCCGCTTAATAGAGCGTGGGCTTGCGAGAGATGCCAAGGGAATAACCAAAACGTCGCTCAGTGTGAATATTGCGGTTCGCCCGCACCTGTATCAAACGAAATACCCGACGCAATAGAAAAAATGACAGAGCAATTTCGAACAATGTTTGATGATATTTGATGGGTGATAAAGTAAGATTGATTTTGAAATAAAACTTGCCGCGCTTTGCGGCAAGACTTAGGGCTCCCAAAACGTCCCAACGCAGAGGACGTTTTGGGAAAGAGGAGCGGCAACGAAGCGCGTGAGCTTTTCGAGCGGTTTTTGCTCGAAAATGAACAGAGCGCAGTTTGCCGCGACGTGGAAATGTGTCCGAGTGGTTTAAGGTGCACGCTTGGAAAGCGTGTGTGCGAAAGCACCGGAGGTTCGAATCCTCTCATTTCCGCCAAAGTTTCTTGAAACAAAGCATATTAATTAAGGAGGGAAATATGGGCAAGCTGTCTCTATCGGATAATGCTGTTTCTGTAGATCTCAATAAAGATGATTACGATTTCATATCAAAAATTTCAAAACATAATCTTCCCGGCCTTATAGGTGATCGCATAGCTTATTGACGTTGGACAAATGCAGCGAAAGTGATTGGAAAAGCTCGTGCATATGCAGAGAAACATGGGGCTGAAGCTTCATTAAAAGTGATCCCTTCTAAGTTTCTTGTTGAGTTTATGGATGGAGCTTCTCTTGAAGAAGATGAGGATTTCCAAAATATTTGGGCAAAAGCCTTAGCAGGAGAAAGCGAAAAGCCGGGATCTTTTTCTTTAAAAACACTTGCGATATTAAAACAAATGACTCAAAAAGAAGCAGAAGTTTTTAAAAGAGCCGCAAACTATGTGATAGTGCAAGAATCTAACAACGACTATTTTTTGCCTAGTAATGCTATTTGCAAATATTTCCCTTTGGATGATGTGCTTTTACTTAATGAAGCGGGTCTGATTTCTTATACTTCAAACGTGTTTTGCGACCTAAAAACTAAAGAAACCGGAATAATTGAAAATTTTGTATGTTCTAATACGAATATTATTGCATCCATTGATATGCCCATATATAAATTTGTATCTCTTGAAATTTATACGCTTACAAGAGCCGGAAGAGAAATATATTCATTGATGGAAAACATATGGTGCGACGCAACTTATCATGATGAATGGACTGATACTTTAAAAAACAGGGCGTAAATATAGAATACAATGAGACAACTAATAAAATGATTTGCTAATATAGGAGGGGTAAACATGGTAAGTATTAAAAAATACTCGGCGGAGTTTATTGGCACGATGATTCTCGTATTTATGGGTTGCGGAAGCGCGGTTGTATTGGGCGCCGCGGTTGGCGGTGGGCATTTGGCGGTTGCGTTGGCGTTCGGTCTTGCGATTGTGGCAACGGCGTATGTAATCGGAAACATTTCCGGTTGTCATGTCAATCCGGCGGTTTCGCTTGCAATGCTTATCAACAAAAAGATTGACGTGAAAGATTTTATCGGCTACATCGTGGCGCAGTTTGCGGGAGCGATAGCGGGAGCGGCTTTGCTAATGCTTATCGTTCATCTTGGCGTTGCTGACCAAACGCACGCGCTGGGCGCGAACACCGCCCTAAACATTGGTATAACCGGTTCGTTCGTTGTCGAAGTTATACTGACCGCGATTTTTGTGTTCGCGATTCTTGGGGTTACGTCTGACGCGGGCAAGAAGAATGTTGCGGGTATCGTAATCGGTTTGACGCTTGCGTTTGTTCATATTGTTGGAATTCCGCTGACCGGAACATCTGTTAATCCCGCGCGAAGCCTTGGTCCGGCGATTTTCGCGGGCGGCGAAAGTTTAAGCAACGTTTGGGTGTTTATCGCGGCGCCGCTTGTTGGCGCGGTTATCGCTGTTTGCCTGTTTAAGCTTATTTCAAGCAAAAAAGAAGAAATTGCATAATAACCGGAGGATTTTAACATGATGAATAATAATGTAGACATCAAAAAGTATGCACGGAATTTTTACAGAGCAAGAGGGAATCTGCTAGCGGTTGTTGCTTTTACCTTGGTAAATTTATTGCTTATTGTTTTTAACGTTGATTGGCATTTCTTCTTTTCCGCAACTGTGCCGATGCTGATTCTTCATTTTACTCAAGAGCTTTCATTCTATTACGGGAATGCCATTTACGTTGTCGGAATCATTTTGGCTTTTGGGGGCGCGCTTTTATACTTTGTGTTTTGGTTGTTATCTAAGCGGTTCCGAGTTTTTATGCTAATATCGTTGATCGTTTTCGGTATCGACGCGTTGGTATTTTTGATTCTTATATTGTTTGGCGGATTTGATGGAACTTTAATAATTAATCTTGCTTTCAGCGGATGGATTTTATATTACTTGATTATAGGCACTGCCGCCTGGGGAAAATTGTTGCGCATTCCGGCGGCGGAGGTGCAAGCCGCGGTAGACGCCGCGAAGCAAGAGGCCGAGGCGACTGAAACGCAAACTGCGTTAAACGACATTGCTTCAGGCGAGGCGGAGGCTACCGCAATTCCTACCGACGAAAATCAGCAAAACGATGAAAATCAGTATTAACACTACAAAACAGCCTTGAGTATTATACTCAAGGCTGTTTTTAGCTTATGTGGAATTGCAATAAGAATTTGATGTCTCGCGGAAATTGTTCGAAGATATTACAGCGCGGAAAAGGCGCAGGCTTGCCTGCACCGATTGAGATAGTCGCAACCTTCGCAGGCGTCGAGTAATAAATCCTTGCTGATAATCTCGTCAATCAGCGTTTGGCGAAAATCTTCCCAATTGAGCCGGCTTCCGAACTCTAATTCGCAATAGGATAATGTTTTATCGTCCGAAAGGATAACTTCGTCGGCTTTTCCGCAGTTGGAGCCGGCATTGTGCGAGCAGCTGCCGCAGATAACGTCAAGTTCGCGGCACAAAATCACTTTGGTTTTAGGGTTATCGCGCAAATTTTCAATAATCTTCCGCATGATTGAGATGTACGGCGCGCTGTGTCCTTCTTCATCGAATAGGATAACGCACAAGCCGTGGTGCGGGCGTAAAAGTAGTTTTTCCATCATGATTTCCTCCTGATTTTGGCGACGGCTTTGCGTATTTGCGGCCCGGCGATAAACGCTAGCACCAGCTTTGCCGCTTCGAGCGGCGCAAATGGCGCGAACGCCACAGCGAATGACGCCATAAATCCACCGTCGTGGTAGAACGAGTGTTGAAGCGTTCCCATTAAGAGGTTTGTAAGCGAGCCGATTACAAGGGTGATCGCAAGTTCGATTTTGTTCTCGCTTTCCGCGCCCCAACCGATTGCCAGCATCATAAAAGGATAGGATAGCAGGAAGCCGCCCCATGGGCCGATTAGCCTATGCGCGCCGCTTGGAATTCCGATAATCGCGCCGGCGAATACGGGCGCGCCTATCGCTCCGAGCAACAAATATACAAGCGCGGCAATGCACCCTTTTTTCGCGCCGAGAATGATTGCTAACAAAGGCACGGCAAGGGTTTGCAACGTAAATGGCACTCCGCCGGGCAATGGGATTGCGAATTGCGCCGCCGCCGCGATTACGGCGACGGAGATTCCGATAAAGCATAAATCTTGAACCGATAATTTTTTTGTCATATGTAGTCCTCCTAACCGCTAAGGGGGATTATAGCACAAAAAAAAGCGATTGTCAACCTAATTTTAAAATTAGGTTGACAATCGCTTTTGAGTCATGAATTTAGTTGAATAATTTTACGCTTACCTCGCCGGTGGATAATGCGGTGATTGAATTATTTGATTTCCTAACGATTAGTCGGCATTGTTCGTCGATGTCTATCGCCGTTGCCTCGTAAGGTTCGTCTGAACCGATGACGGTCACTGTACGCCCGATCAACATTGACTTTTCTTTATATTCGGCATATATTTTCGGATCGAAAATTTGACTGTCGGGCGAGAGAAAAATATTTATCAGCTCCGCCGCGATTCGGCTTCTAACCGTTGCGTTATCGTCGTTTGAACCGACGGCGAAAATCGAAGTTGCGATGTTTTGAACATCGTCGGGGAAATCGTTGGTGGTAACATTGATTCCCATACCGATTACAATCCAGTCAATGGAGCCGCTTTCGAAATCGGTAACCGCTTCGGTTAAAATGCCGCAAATTTTTTTATCGTCTAAAAATATGTCGTTAACCCATTTTATTTTCGGCGCAACGCCTGTAACCGTCTCAATCGCGCGGCATACGGCAACCGCGGCGCTTGCGGTGATGTGCGTCGTGTCGGTTAAACCCAAAAATTTGGTGCGCAGGATAATGCTCATATAAAGTCCGCCAAGCGGCGGGGAATAAAAAGACCTGCCATACCGTCCGCGGCCGGCAGTTTGGGTTTCGGCAATGATCACGGTTCCGTGCGCCGCGCCGGCAATTGCCATTTCTTTCGCCGCGTTATTGGTCGAATCCACCGATTTGAGTATGTGAATGTTCGCTTCGTGTTCCTTGTTCGTCAAATACGGCACAATGCCGGCGGCGGACAAGATATTGTTGTTCGTTAAAAGCGTATAACCTCGGTTGCTTACCGATTCGATTGCATAACCATCTTCCTTTAGCGAATTTATCGCTTTCCACACGGCATTACGGGAAATATTGAGTTGCTCTGCGATTCTCGCGCCGGAGATAGGCTTTCCGCGGTTCTGTTCAAGTAATGCGAGGATTGTGTTTTTAGTATTCATCACGCAATCCCCGCTATTTTTCGTTTTACCCGTTGCAATGCGTTGTCTATTGACTTTGGCGAGCGGTCGAGTTGCGCTGAAATGTCGCGATAGCTTTTACCGTCGACGTACATTTGCAGAACGCGCACTTCAAATTCGGATAAAATTTCGTCAATCTTATTTTTTGTGATAAAGAAGCTTTCTTTTTCGACTACGCGATACTCGGGATCCAAACTTTCCGCGCCCGCGATGGTGTCAAGCAAACTTCGCTCGGTTGTATCATCGTCGAACACCGCTTTGCTGAGCGAAACATACGAATTGAGCGGCATATGCTTTTGCCTGGTCGCAGTTTTTATCGCGGTGATAATCTGACGTTTTATGCACATTTGCGCGAACGTTTTAAACGACGACAATTTCGTGTTATCAAAATCGCGGATTGCCTTAAAAAGCCCGATCATGCCTTCTTGGACGATGTCGTCTCTGTCCGCGCCCACGATAAAATAATCCTTCGCTTTTTGACGGACAATGTGCTTATATTCGGACATAATATGCTCGAGCGCCGCCTTATCGCCGCTGCGCCCCAGTATTACGATTTCTTCGTCTGATAGAATTGAATAGTTCATAGTTATTTCCTCGTTAAAAACTCCGTTTCTTTAGCAATCATCAGTTCCTCGTTCGTCGGGATTACCAACGTCGCAACTCGCGCACCTGCGCCCGAAACATCCATTTCGATTCCGCGAGCCGAGTTGTTTTTATCCTTATCAATGATAATTCCCAAAAATTCCGCGTCTTTCGTAATGGACTCGCGAATTGACGCCGTATTTTCGCCGATTCCGGCGGTAAACACAATCGCGTCAACGCCGCCCATTATCATCGCGTAACCACCGATATATTTTTTCACGCTTGCGACAAACATGTCAAGCGCCAAATTCGCGCGGTCGTTTCCATCTTCCGCCGCTTTGCACAGGTCGCGGAAATCGCTTGAGATTCCGGAGACGCCGAGAACGCCCGACTTTTTGTTAAGCATGTTATCCACTTCGTCAACCGTCATATTTTCCTTTTGCATCAAAAATTTGATAATTGCAGGGTCAATAACGCCGCTTCGAGTACCCATTACAACACCGGCAAGCGGAGTGAATCCCATTGACGTATCTACCGATTTTCCGCGTTTCACCGCCGCAACCGATGAGCCGTTTCCAAGGTGAAGCGTGATAATTTTCAGCTCTTGAATAGGCTTGCCAAGCATTTTCGCCGCACGATATGCGACATATTTGTGCGATGTTCCGTGGAATCCGTATTTGCGGATTTTATATTTCGTGTAAAGTTCGTGCGGAATCGCGTACATAAACGCGCTTGGCGGCATTGTTTGGTGGAACGCCGTGTCGAATACCGCAACCTGCGGCACGTTCGGCATAATTGCCTCGCAAGCGTTGATTCCGATAAGGTTCGGCGGGTTGTGAAGCGGCGCGAGGTCGATACATTTTTCAATCGCCTTTTTTACGTCCGCGTCGATAATGACCGAACTGCTAAAGTAATCACCGCCGTGAACGACACGATGTCCAACCGCTTGAATTTCGCTCATATCAGCGATTACGCCGATATCTTTGTCGGTTAAAGCCGAAAGAACCAAATGTATCGCGTCGGCGTGCGTTTTCATCTCTTTTTCAATGATAACCGGATCGTTTTCGCCCGCCGTATGTTTGATAACCGAGCCGGGAATTCCGATTCGTTCACAGATTCCTTTTGCCATGACCAGTTCCGACTTCATGCTAAACAATTGGTATTTAAGGGACGAGCTTCCTGCGTTGATTACTAAGATTTTCATATGATTTCTCCTTTTTGGTTTAAATATCAAATTTTGTTTTGTTAAGGATCGGTCCTTAACAATCCTCTTTTTCGGGTCCGTCCCGAGGGCTTGTGTCACTGATTCGGCGAAAACCGCCGAGGAAACTGCATAAGGTAATTGTCCACGCTAAAGCGCGGACTGCCGTTACCGGACGGGCGGTAAGGGCTCTGCCCTTGCCAATCCCGGTCGCCTATGGTCGCAAACGCCAAAAAGCGGCGATTATAGAGGAAACTCCTCGCACAAGACGCTTCGGAGGGCTAAATCTCTAAGCAGTAAACTGCTAAGATCTTTATGCCAAGCCGGCGACAGAAAAACGGGGTTAGCGAACCGCATTCGCGGAAAGATTAGTGAGATATAGCACTGCGCTCCGTTCGATAGCGACCCGCGTCAAAAAGCGCGAGATATTATTTGGATAGGGTGCGTTGATTGCATTAACTTTCGCCCGCAGTTCCGCCACAACGGTTTTCGTTGTGGTCGGGGAGGGCGACGCTTTTAGTCAAGTTTTTGGCGCGCAAAAACTTGCTGGATTGTTAAGAACTGGTCCTTAACGCGCCGCGCGCGCCCGCGCAAAACCGGTCTAAGGCGCAACGCGCCTTAACCCCGCGCCCGTTGGGCGCAAATTTTGATAAAACTTTTTTTTAAAGTTTTTAGGGTTTTAGGGCAAAGCCCTAAAATCAAAATATAAAAAACACATAATACGCCCCAATCATTAAAGTAAGCGCAAAGTTGGCGCTTATATGTACTATCAAGCTTCCGCCTATGCTTTTGCACCTTAAAGCTAGCGCGTTAAAGATAAGTCCGGCGGCGACAAGCCCCGCAATACTGAGAATAAAAATTCCCGGCGCAAGCGCGGCGTTCAAAATTGTTACATGATAAAGCGCGAAAAGCAAAGAGGAAAAAATATGGGCGTAACGTTTAAGATTCATGTTATAAAGCGACATAAATATGAATCCTCTGAAAAACAACTCTTCCACTGCGGCGTTTATCAATACTATGTAAAAAAATACAAAAACGGCGTTATTTCGCGTTATCCCGTATGAATCCAGTGCTTCAGCAACCATTGCTTGGTCAATAAAAGGTTGCGCTATCACAAACGCCGCGACAATCACCGCGAATACGCCGAATCCCAATAGGAAAGAAAATCTGATGTTTTTTCTGTCCTTGTTCATTGAAAGCAAAGAGAAAAACTCTTTGACCGTTCTTCCTTTCGAAATTTTAAAATAAATCAGCGGACACAAAAGAAACGCGATAACCTTAAAAGTAGATGTGTACACATAATTATTGAAGGGCGATTGCAGCATTACGGCGTGCAAAACGCAAACAATCAGCGAAAATGCAGTAATCAGCCATACATTTTTGTGTCTCATCCGCTTCACTCCCGTAAAATAATCTACATCCCCATTGCCTGCACTGCAGTAAGTGCGGTAACGCCGACGATATCCTCCGCGCTGCAACCGCGGGATAGGTCGTTAACCGGCTTCGCGATTCCTTGCGTAATCGGCCCGTACGCCTCTGCTTTCGCGAGCCGCTCGACCAATTTATATCCGATATTTCCCGAATTCAAATCGGGGAAAATCAACACGTTCGCTTGCCCCGCGATTTCGCAGTTCGGCGCTTTTGCCTTGCCGATTGCCGGAACTATCGCCGCGTCAAGCTGAAACTCGCCATCAATTTTGATCTCCGGCGCGAGTTTTTGGGCGATTAAAGTGGCTTTTTGCATTTTTTCGACAAGTTCCGACTTCGCGCTGCAACATGTCGAGTATGATAACATTCCGACTTTCGCCTCCACGCCGGTAAGTGTTGTGAAAGATTTCGCGCTTTGTATAGCGATTTGCGCGGCTTCTTCCGCGGTCGGGTTTTGCACAAGTCCGCAATCGGAAAATAGGAACATTCCGTTGTGTCCATATTCGCAATTCGGCACGATCATTATGAAGAAAGATGACACCAAACTTACGCCCGGCGCGGTTTTTAGGATTTGCAGGCATGGACGAAGCACGTCGCCGGTGGAATTCACCGCGCCCGCGACCATTCCGTCGGCGTAACCTAATTTTACAAGTAAAACGCCGAAGTATAATACGTTTTTCACCGCTTCTTGCGCTTGCTCGATGGTCATGTCTTTCGATTTTCGCAGTTCGAACAGCGTGTTCGCGAATTCTTTCGATTTATCGGACGAAAGAGGGTTGATTATCGTTGCTTTTGAAATGTCAAGCCCGTTTGCAAGTTCTTTAATTTTCGCCTCGTTACCGAGTAGGATAAGGTTTGCAAGCCCTTCTTTTAATATTTTTGCCGCCGCTTGGACGGTGCGGATTTCTTCACCTTCGGCGAGAACGATGGTTTTATTCGCCCCTCGCGCGAGGTCTTTGATTTTAGTCATGAAATCCATATGTATATATCAATCCTTTCGGGTTTTGATTTCAAATTTTTTAGGGCTTCGCCCTAAAAACCCATTTTGCCGCTGAGGCGGCGAGCTTATGACCTGCCGGTCGGGCGATAAGGGCTCTGCCCTTATCAATCCCGGTCGCCTGGCGATCACAAACGCAAAAAACGCGATTTGTGCCGCAAGCGGCGACAGAAAAGCTGGGTTAGTGAACCGCATTCGCGGAAAGATTAGTGTATACGGACACTGCTTTCGTTTGAGACCGACCCGCGCCTAAAAGCGCGAGATCTAATCTGTCTAGAGTGCGTTGATTGCACTAATTATCGCCCGTGGTTCCGTCAGCGGGGCACCCGCCCGACGCTTTTTGTCGGGGAGGGTCGCGACGGGGAGGGCGACGGTTTTAGTCAAGTTTTTGACGCACAAAAACTTGCTGGATTGTCAAGGACCGGTCCTTGACGCGCCGCGCGCGCCCGCGCAACGCCTGCCGCCGCAGCGGTAAAATGGTTTTTAGGGCGAATGCCCTAAAAGCCCCGCGCCCGTGGGCGCAAAAAGTGGGATCACAATGGCTTAGCCCTTTTTAATCCTGTCCCAATATTCCTTTGCCGCGGTTTCCGACTTGTTCTCTCCAAAAATGTAGTACTTTTTATCCTTAATATTGTCGGGCAGATATTGCTGATACGTATAATGGTTCGGGTAATCGTGGGGGTAGATGTAGTTCTGCCCCTTAATCTCGTTCCCCTCGCCGTCGTAATGTTTATTCTGCAACTGCCGCGGAATGGTTCCCGTATCCATATTTTCGATATCCCGAATCGCCGCATCTATAGCGCCGTACGTCGAATTTGACTTCGGCGCGGTTGCGAGCAACACGGTCGCGTGCGCCAACGGTATTCTCGCCTCGGGAAACCCGAGTTGCAACGCGCAGTCAACGCAGGATTTCGTAATGGTCACCGCCATAGGATACGCAAGCCCGATATCCTCGCACGAAATTACCATCAAGCGACGGCAAATAGACGCAATATCGTCTGCCAATATTAGCCGCGCTAAATAATGCAACGCCGCGTCGGGGTCAGAACCGCGAATGGACTTTTGCAGCGCGCTTAAAATATCATAATGGCTATCGCCCTTTTTGTCGTAACTAAGCGACCGCTTTTGCGTGCATTGCTCGGCGATTTCCTTTGTTATCAACACTTTTCCCTTTTTGTCAGGCGGCGAATACAGCGCGGCGATTTCCAGCGCGTTCAGCGCGCGGCGCACGTCTCCGCCCGACATTTGCGCGATGTGCGTTATCGCGTCGGGTTCAAACTCTAACGTCTGCCCCGCGAAATCTTCCGCTTGCAGTATTAACGCCGCGCGACGAAGCGCGCCCTCAATATCGTCGGGCGTAAGCGGTTTGAACTCAAACACCGTCGAACGACTTAAAATCGCGTTATAAATATAAAAATACGGATTTTCGGTGGTGCTTGCGATTAGGGTAATTTGCCCGTTTTCGGTATATTCAAGCAACGATTGCTGCTGCTTTTTATTGAAATTTTGTATCTCGTCGAGGTAAAGCAAAACGCCGTTCTGTCCGAAAATTCCGTCCAAATCGCGGATAATATCCTTGATGTCCGAAACACCGGCGTTTGTCGCGTTAAGCTTATACAGGCGCTTGTCCGACAACTTCGCCGCGATGTTCGCAACCGTCGTCTTGCCGGTGCCGGAAGGGCCGTAAAATATCATATTCGGGATATTTCCGCTCTCGATAATAGAGCGCAGGATTTTCCCTTCGCCTAAGATATGTGCCTGTCCGACGATTTCGTCCAAATTTTGTGGGCGAACCCTGTCCGCCAATGGTGAGGTCATACATGAACCTCCTTTTTAGCGCCCTGCGGGCGCTGGTTTTTGCGCCCTACGGGCGCAGGGTTAAGGCGCGTTGCGCCTTAGACCATTTTTGCCGCCTATGGCGGCAAGCTTTTAGGGCTTTGCCCTAAAAATCCATTATTCGGGTCCGTCCCGAAGGCGTATGCCTTGACAGGCGGTCGACAAGGGCTCTGCCCTTGCCAATCCCGGTCGCCTATGGTCGCAAATGCCACAAAACGGCGATTTGCGCCAAAGCCGGCGACAGAAAAGCGGGGTTTGCGAACCGCATTCGCGGAAAGACTAACGAGATATATCACTGCTTTCATTCGAGCATGCGGCTTTTGCCGCCGTAGTCACTAAACTAAGAGGATATTGTTTGCAGTCCTCAATAAGCGGCGCGTTTACAATAGCGCTATAGCGCGTGTGCGCCGCAAGTTTTACTAAATTTTTTGTTAAAAAATTTTCGGGGCTTGACAAGGGCTACGACTAGCCCTTGTCGCTCTGCGGCAGCCGCCGCACATATGCGCTTGTCAGCGCAAGACAGTCCGCGCCGGCAGGCGCAAACCTTACTCATACAACGGATACTTCGCGCAAAGCGCGGCAACTCTAGCTCTCGCCTCATCTTTAGAATTCTCAAAATCAGACAGCGTCATTTTGATTATCGCGGCGATTTCAACCATATCTTCCTCAACAAACCCGCGCGAAGTTACCGCCGGCGTTCCAAGACGCACGCCGGAAGTTACGAACGGACTTTGCGGGTCGTTCGGAATTGTGTTTTTATTAGCGGTTATGCCTATATCGTCAAGCATATTCTCCGCCACTTTACCGGTAAGGTCAAAACTTCGCAAATCCATAAGCATCAAGTGCGTGTCCGTTCCGCCCGAAACAAGCGTAATTCCGTTATCCTGCAGCGCTTTCGCCAACGCTTGTGCGTTACTGTGAATTTGCTGTTGATACTTCTTAAATTCGGGGCTCATCGCCTCTTTGAAGCTAACCGCTTTCGACGCGATAACGTGCATAAGCGGCCCGCCTTGAAGTCCGGGGAAAATTGCCTTATTTATCATCGGCAAATGCTCTTCTTTGCACAAAATCAGACCGCCGCGCGGTCCGCGCAACGTTTTGTGGGTCGTTGAGGTTACGAAATCAGCGTACGGGACAGGACTTTCGTGCAATCCCGCCGCGACCAATCCCGCGATATGTGCCATGTCAACCATCAGATACGCGCCGACTTCGTCGCAAATTTCGCGAAACTTCTTGAAGTCAATCGCCCGCGCATACGCGCTTGCGCCCGCAAGAATCAGCTTAGGCTTATGTTCAAGCGCCAATTTGCGTACGTTATCATAGTCGATTTTATGCGTAACTTCGTCAACGCCGTACGCCACAACATTGTAATATTTCCCGGAAATATTAACCGGACTTCCGTGGCTTAAATGCCCGCCTTCGGCAAGGCTCATGCCTAAATATGTGTCGCCGGGCTGCAACGCGCCGAAAAACACCGCCAAATTCGCACTTGCGCCCGAATGAGGTTGAACATTCGCCGCTTCCGCGCCGAAAAGTTCTTTCGCGCGCTCAATCGCAATGGTTTCCACGTCGTCAACGTACTCACATCCGCCGTAATAACGCTTTCCGGGATAACCCTCGGCATATTTGTTGGTAAGCGGCGTTCCCATAGCCTCAATTACAGCGTCGGACACAAAATTTTCGCTTGCGATAAGTTCGATTTTGTTACGTTGACGCCCAACCTCAAGTTCAATCAAGTCAGCGATTTGCGGGTCAATTTTACGAATTTCTTTTGTAGAATACATTATAATTCCCTCCATATGAACAATTGACAATGGATAATTGACAATTGACAATTATTGTTGTTTTTCGCCTTGCGAAAAACTTCTTTTAATAGTATAATATAAAATAGAAGATTTTTCAAGGGGGAAAATTAAAATGCGTGAAAATTTATCGAAAAAACGGGAACGGGTATTGAAAATCATTGGAATATTTGACGAAATATACGGCGGCGCGGATTGTTCGCTTGACTTTAGAACGCCACTTGAGCTTTTGATAGCGACGCAGCTTGCGGCGCAATGCACCGACGCGCGAGTGAATATCGTGACGAAAGATTTGTTTAAGAAATATACTTCCGTCGAAGATTTCGCCAACGCGAATTTGCTTGAACTTGAACAGGACATTAAATCCACAGGGTTTTATCGTAATAAGGCGAAGAATATTATCGCCTGCTGCAAGCGGATTTTGTCTGAATATAACGGTGAAATTCCGAATAATTTGGAAGATATGCTAACCTTGGCGGGCGTCGGGCGAAAGACGGCAAACTTAGTGTTGGGCGATATTTTTGGCATTCCCGGGATTGTGGTGGATACGCATGCGACAAGGATTTCCAACCTTTTGGGGCTTACGGCGAATAAAGACCCGTATAAAATTGAATTGGACTTGCAAAAAGTCGTGCCGAAAGAGAATTGGGGCAAGTTTTGCCACCAACTCGTTCTGTTCGGACGGGAATATTGCATTGCGCGCCGTCCGAAATGTGATATCTGTCCGATTGCGATATATTGCCCGAGCCGGCAAGGGCTTTAAACGGCATAACAAAAATTTGAAATTTTTTCTTGCATTTATTTTCGCCGTATGATATAATATCTGGAAATGTATCTGAACCCCTATGCACTAAACGTGTTTTGGAAGGTGTTTCGAAAAAAAGGAGATGACGTACATGGAAATCAGAAAAATTAAGAAAGTTTTAGCCGCGAACAGAGGAGAAATCGCCACCCGCGTATTCCGCGCTTGTAGTGAGCTTGGAATCAGCACGGTTGCAATTTATTCGGAAGCAGATACATATAATTTGTTCCGAACGAAGGCTGACGAATCCTATTTGGTTGGAAAAGACAACACGCCGCTTGGCGCGTATTTGGATATTCCGTCAATTATTAAATTGGCGAAAGATAAAGGCGTTGACGCGATTCACCCCGGATATGGATTTTTGTCCGAAAACGCTGATTTCGCGAAAGCTTGCGAAGATAATGACATTATCTTTATCGGTCCGCCGTCTTCAGTTTTGGCGAAAATGGGAGACAAACTGAGCGCGAAAGAAGTTGCGAAAAAAGTAGGCGTTCCGACGATTCCGGGAACCGAAAGCCCGATTACCGATCTTGACGAAGGCGTTAAAATCGCGAATGAATTCGGCTATCCCGTAATGCTTAAAGCCGCTGCCGGCGGCGGCGGAAAAGGTATGCGCCGCGTTGATAATGACGAAGAACTTAGAAACGTTTTCCCGCTTGTGCAAAGCGAGGCGTTAAAATCGTTCGGCAACGGCGACATATTTATAGAAAAATTCCTTGTTCGTCCGAAACATATCGAAATGCAAGTTTTCGCCGATAAGTACGGCAACGTTGTGCATCTTTTCGAGCGTGATTGTTCGCTTCAGCGTCGATTCCAAAAGGTTATCGAAGTTGCGCCTGCCGTAACATTGCCGCAAGAGTTGAAAGAGCAAATCTATGACGCGGCGGTGAAAATCGCGAAAGCGGTTGATTACGTGAGCGCGGGAACGGTTGAATTCCTTGTTTCGGAAGGAAAATATTACTTTATCGAAATGAACCCTCGAATTCAGGTTGAACATACAATTACCGAAGTTATTACAGGCGTTGACATCGTTCAGGCGCAAATTTTGGTTGCGGAAGGGTACAAACTTTCCGACCCGGAGATTAATTTGCCGAGCCAGGACGCGATTCAAATGCACGGCGTCGCGATTCAGTGCCGTGTTACCACCGAAGATCCGAAAAACAATTTCTCGCCTGACATAGGCAAGATTACGGCGTATCGCTCGCCGGGCGGGCTTGGCGTTAGATTGGACGCGGGCAACGCGTTTACGGGCGCGGAAATTTCGCCGTATTACGACAGCCTTTTGGTGAAAGTTATTACTTCCGACCGTACATACGAGGGCGCGACGCGAAAAGCGCTGCGCGCGATTAAGGAAATGCGTATCCGCGGCGTGAAAACGAATATTGAATTCTTGAAAAATATTATGCTTCACCCGGAATTTATCGCGGATAACTGTCATACGACCTTTATCGACGACACGCCCGAGCTTTATGACATCAAAGAGCCGCAAGACCGCGCGACGAAAATCCTAAAATATATCGGGAACATCGTTGTTAACGATAAAAACGTCGGTTCAACCGAATATAACGAGGCGCCGCTTCCTGCGTTGCCGGAAGGCGCGCCGAAAGCCGGGCTTAAGCAATTGCTTGACGAAAAAGGTCCGAACGCGTTCAAAGATTTCATTTTGAACGAGAAAAAGCTGCTGATTTCCGACACTACATTGCGTGACGCGCATCAATCGCTTTTGGCAACGCGTGTGCGAACCAAAGATATGACGGCGATCGCCGAATATATGTCGCATGCGATGAGTGACGCTTTCGCTTTGGAAATGTGGGGTGGAGCGACGTTCGACGTGGCGTACAGATTCCTGCACGAGTCTCCGTGGGAGCGATTAGCGATCCTGCGCGAGAAAATTCCGAACATTCCGTTTATGATGTTGTTCCGCGGCGCAAACGCGGTCGGATACACAAGCTATCCCGACAACATTATCAAAGAATTTATCAAAGAAGCCGCAACGGCTGGAATCGACGTATTCCGTGTGTTCGACTCGCTGAACTGGCTGCCGAATATGGAATTGTCGATTGAGGAAGTGCTTAAACAAAACAAAGTTGCGGAAGGATACATCTGCTACACCGGCGATATTTCTGACCCGACGAAGGATAAATACAACCTTAATTACTACGTCAACATGGCGAAAGAGCTTGAAAAGCGCGGCGTGCATATTTTGGGTATCAAAGATATGTCCGGTCTATTGAAGCCTTACGCGGCGGAGAAGTTGGTTAGCACGCTTAAACAAGAAATCGGACTTCCGATTCACCTGCACACGCACGACACAAGCGGAAACGCCGTTTCGACGTTGCTTAAAGCGTCTGACGCGGGCGTTGATATTGTGGACACCGCGATTTCGTCACTATCATCGTTGACGTCGCAACCGTCTATGAACGCTGTTGTTACCGCGCTTGGCGGAACCGAGCGTGATACCGGATTGTGCGACGATAAGTTGCTGCCCATTTCTAACTATTGGGAAAGCGCGCGTAAGTATTACTGCCGCTTTGAAGAGGGCTTAACTTCGCCTGCGACCGATATTTATAAATACGAAATCCCCGGCGGGCAGTATACTAACCTGCGAGCGCAGGTGCAAAGCCTTGGTTTGGGCGACAGATTCGAAGAAGTTAAGGAAAAATATAAAGAAGTTAATACTATGTTAGGTGATATCGTAAAAGTTACGCCGTCATCGAAGATGGTTGGCGATATGGCGATTTTGATGGTTCAAAACGACGTAACTGCTGAAAACATTGTGGAAAAAGGCGAGAACCTTACCTTCCCCGATTCGGTTGTAAGTTATTTCAAAGGCATGATGGGGCAACCGCAAGGCGGATTCCCGAAAGATATTCAAGAAATCGTGCTTAAAGGCGAAAAGCCTATCACTTGCCGACCGGGCGAGCTTTTAGAGCCGGCGAACTTCGACGCGATCAAAGAAGAAATGAAGCCGTTCTGCCCGAATCCGAATATGCAAGACGTCGTTTCATACGCGTTATATCCGAAAGTGCTGAAAGACTACTTCCAAGGTATGGCGGAACATTCTGATTTGTCGAATATGAACACGGTTGCGTTCTTTAACGGCTTAAAGCCGGGCGAAACCACCGAGGTTGAAATCGCGGACGGGAAAACTTTGTTTATCAAGCTTGTAAGCATCTCGGATAAGGATAAAGAGGGCTTCCGCACGGTTGCGTTCGAACTTAACGGTTCGCGCCGAAGCATTACGGTGCAAGATACCACCGGCGGCGAGGTTGCGGCAACCGTTGTTATGGCTGATCCCGAAAATATCATGGAAATCGGCGCGAGTATCCCGGGAATGATTAGCAAACTTAACGTTTCTAAAGGCGAGAAGGTTCAAAAGAACCAAGTTCTCGCGGTTATCGAGGCGATGAAGATGGAAACTACTGTGGTCAGCAAAACCGACGGCGTTATTGACGACATCTTAGTGAAAGAGAAGCAACCCGTAAAAGCCGGCGAGTTGATAATTCGTATGAAATAAATTTGACGCGAATTCTAGAATAGGGGCGACAAAAGTCGCCCCTGCTTTATGAAATGAGGGGAAAACATGATAGACGTGGCAACAATCATGCAGCAGATGATGATCTTCGTCTTGATTATGGCTGTGGCGTTTTTTTGCGGAAAATCAAAGTGTTTACCGCAGAAACGAACGCGCAAATCTCAAAAATTGTGCTGAAGTTAACGCTTCCCGTGTTTCTTATTTCGTCAGTTTTGGGCGATTGAATGCCTATCGACCGCGGGCAAACTCCGACTTTCTTCGCGATTATCATTTTATCTTTCGTGATTACAGGAATTATTTGCGCCCTATTCGCGTTTACCTGCGTCAAAAAGAAAGACGAGCGCGGCGCGTATGTCATGATGGGGCTTGTGGGTAACGTAAACTTTATGGAACTCCCTTTTGTTGCCGCATTTTTAGGGCAGGACGTAATGGTGTTCGCAACTATGTACAGCCTAATATTCACTCTTATAACATTTACAGTCGGTATGAAACTTATTGGCGGAAAACAGGCGAAAGTATCGCCAAAACTGATTTTCAACCCGGTGGCGTGCGCGGCTATGATTGCGGTTTTACTGTTCCTTGTTGATTTTCGATTACCGGCGTATGGCGAAAGCTTTTATCGCGGCGGAGCAGTTTTCAGTAGTGTGTTTGGAAGCTTGGGCGCGGGAACATCGCCTATGGCTATGGTTATATTGGGTTCAACTTTGGCGGGAATGAAGTTTAAACAGATGTTTCAAGGCCGGCGAACATATGCGATTTCGGTTTGCTTTGCCGATGATCTTGCCGTGGCTGTTTAGCCTTATATCCATTTAATTTTATATAGAGAAAGAGGTCACATATGATTTTAGATAGTTTTATCGTAAGTATAAATATTATGCTCCCGTTCGTCGCGCTTGCGCTGTTGGGCGTGTTGCTCAGACGAATGGGCTTTATTGGCGATAAGTTTGTTCGGCAAGGGAACAAAGTACTGTTTTACGTCGGAATTCCAATGACGATTTTCAATCATATACACCGAGCGGACTTGTCTGAAATCCTTGATTGGGGATTTTTGGGATGGAACGCTTTAATGATTGTCGGGGCTTTCTTGATTACTTGGATTTTGGCGTGGAAGCTTATGAGCGACAAAGATTCTGTATCGTCGTTTGTTAACAGCGCTTATAGAAGCAGTCTTTCGGTTGTTGCGCCGCCGCTGTTTGTGTTAATGGCGTATACCAATGCCACGTTCGCGGACTTTTATTTGCCAAAAGCGCTTTTAACCATGTCTGTTTTGCTCGTTTTATCTTACGCGACGGCATCTGTTTTATTTGCCGTGCATAATTCAAAATCAAAAAAACTCAGCGGATTCGGGATAGTTAAAGATGTGCTTCTGTCTATTATTAAAAATCCTATAGTTATCGCTGTTTTTGTCGGACTGATTTTCAACTTTTTAGATTGGCGGCTTCCTGTCACTAATACGCTTGCTCTTAATTATGACTCAGGGCATCCGTTTTTGTTTGCCGCAACTACGGTGGACGCGCTTGCGCGTTTGGTTATGCCGCTTGCTATGATTTGTGTCGGCGCGAATCTTAAGTTTCACGGATTTGACAAAAAATTTAAATATGTTATCATTGCCGTTGTGACAAAACTTTTAATTATGCCGATAATTACCGTTGCTGTGTCGTTTTTCTTCGGGTTCCGCGGGAATGATTTAACTATAATTATGATTTTAAGCGCTTTGCCTATGGCGGTCGGCGCGTATGTTATGCAGGCGGAACTTGGCGGCGGAGATTTATACATAGGGGCGTCAACTTTGATGATTACTATGGTGCTTTCGGCGTTTACGCTTACGCTGTTTATTTTCTTGTTCCGCGTTATGGGATTTTTAGTGTAGATGATGTTTTAAACTATATATTTTAGCGAAAGAGGGTTTTTGTGATGAAAATTCCGAAAGGTAAGTGGATAAGCGGCTTTTGGCCCATGATTTTCATGAGTTTTTCGACAGGTTCGGTATATTGCTGGACGCTGTTCAGGGAAGATATTATGGAGCACGCCCCTGCTTTTACTAATCAAATACTTACGTTGTGTTTTATGCTGGCGTTATTTTTCTTAGGAATGACTGCGGCGTTCGGCGGAAAGCTTGTCGAACGATCGGTTAAGCGAGCGTCCCTTTACACGTTTATATTTTTCACATTAGGCTGGCTTATCACCGGAATCGGAGTTTATATTGGCGGCACCTTAGGCGTTGTGTTAGCATTGGTTGGATTTGGGCCTATTCAAGGGATAGGCTTGGGGCTTGGTTATCTTACGCCTGTTAAGACGCTTATGATGTGGTTTGATGATCGAAAAGGTTTCGCGGCGGGTCTTGCGATTGCCGCATTCGGACTTGCGGGACTTATCGGAAACCCGATTATCGGATTTTTATTGCAGAACTTCACGGTGTATCAAGCGTTCTTTATTCTAACGGCGCTGTTCGGAGTTCTATGTCTTGTCGCTTACATAATAATCGACAGACCGGAACTTAAAGCGGCTGACGCGGCAATGAAAACCCTTTCGGCAAAAGAGGTTATGCTGAAGAAAAAGTTTTGGTTTTTATGGATGGTTCTGTTTTTAAACATAGCGGCGGGCTTGGCTCTTATGAGCCACGAGCAGCAAATATATATTATGCTCGGGCTTGACTCGACGCTTAATAGAGCAATGATAGTGCTGTTTTGCACTTTCACCGCCGGCGGCGGAAATTTAGTAGGGCGGCTAATAATGGCGTCTTCGCAAGATAAAACCAATAAAAAGCATTTGCCTTACTATGTGATGTCGATTGGGTCAATTGTTATGTGCGGGATTGCGATTGTAATTGGGGCGACCCATTTTTCGACGGCGTTTATAATAATATTTGTAATCCAATTTTTCTTCGGCGCCGGATTTGCTTGCTTGCCCGAAATATTGAACCAGCAATACGGAATGAAACAGTTGGCGACAATTCAGGGGTACATGTTGACCGCTTGGGCGTTTGCGGCGTTGGTAGGACCACAAATCGCGGCGTTTATATTAGATTTGGGTGAGCGAATAGTAGTGGGTGGCTATGCCATGTTTAGAATTTACAATCAAGCGGGAAGTTATGTATTGGGAACCGTAAACGATTTAGAGGGCGCTTACGCGTTTGCCAAAGCATATGAGTCAGCGCCGGTTTTGGGTACTTTAAATATGCTTTATGCCGTTTTGGCGGGAATGTTTACGGTTCAGCTTGTATTCTTACTCCTTTTCGCTCGTACCTGCAAAAAAGACAAGTTGGCAACGAGTACGACGTAGTGATATGTTGTTGCGGGATAAAAAATTATCGTTTTTCGATAAATAATTGTTGACAAATAGAAAATGTTGTGATAAAATCCCTCCATAAAGTAATTTTATGGAGGGATTTTTTATGTATAAAAACAGTTGGGTGCATTACGTTACCAAAATTGTGGTGGATATCATGTTTTACGGCGGGATTTTGGCGTGTTTGGCGACGCCGTGGATTGTCGTGCATCTGTTCGGACTGACGGAAATATATCTTGCCCAAGGATGTGTTTTCGCAATTTCAAGTACTTTTATTCATCTTACCGCAATCTTCTTCCTCTCCGGCGTTTGCGGGGTTTATATCCTATGGCAGTTTAAGAAACTTTTCAAAACCCTGCTCGGCGGCAATCCGTTCGTTCCCGCGAATGTAAATTGCTTTCGTAAAATCGCCGTGGCAAGCTTGATAATCGCCATTCTCTTCGCCATCAGATGTATAATATATTTCACGTTTGCGTCGGCAGTTGTGGTTGTGATTTTCGCGCTTGCGACGCTGTTCTGCTTGACGTTGAAAGATTTATTCAAGCAGGCGGTGGATCATAAGCAAGAAAATGATTTGACAGTATAGGAGGGAAAAATATGCCTATAATAGTGAATTTAGACGTAATGATGGCAAAGCGGAAAATGGGGCTTATGGAGCTTGCCGAAAAGGTGAATATAACGCCGGCGAACCTGTCGATTCTGAAGAACAGCAAGGCGAAAGCAATACGCTTTTCGACTTTAGAGGAAATTTGCAAAGTTCTCGACTGCCAGCCTGGCGACATTTTGGAATTTGCGGAGGAGGAACAGACATGAACGAAAGAGTGAGATACGTGATAAAAGGTTTAATCTTGGCGGCAGCGCTTGTAGTGCTGAACAACATTTTGTTGTTCAACCTTAGCTTCCTCGGAGGACGATTTGTAGCATGGGAAATATTAATTATCGGCGGTTCTTTTGCGATTATCGTTATGCTGTTTTTGAAAACCGAAAAGATTTCAAATTTTTTCATAACCGCCGGAGTCGGAATGGGTGCTTTGTTTATATTTGAAATTGTGTTGTTGTTTTCCGGAGTGTTTTCGTTTGGGATGATTAATCGCCCTTTCCAATATATACTGATATATTTTATAGGCTTTGCCGGCTCGATGGCGGGATTGATTATCGCGCTTATTTTGACGATTTTGAAAGTAAAGTTTGGCATGAAATTTAATATATTTTCAAAAATTGAGGCGGTCGCTATGGAAAAACCGTTAAAAGTGAAACTGTTATCCTATCTGATCATCTCGGCAATCGGATTTTCCTACTTAATCCTGCCTCAAAACGCGGGAATCAGCGTGCCTATTTTTATAATCGTTCAATTTGTGTTCCTCTGCTTTATTGCGCCGAAGAAGAAACCTCTCTTGATGTTTATCCCGATTTTTATACTGTCGCTTAACTCGGTTATAAGCGCGAACACTATCTGGCGCGTGTCTAACTTCTTCGTTATCATCGTATTGTACAGCGTTATGATTCTATGGATGACCGACAGTTTGGCAATTAAGCAATCAACATTTCAGTTTCTCGCGAACATACTTGAAAATATTTTGTCTCCGTTTAGGTTTTTCGCTCTGCCCTTTAAGTGGCCCGGAAAGCCAAGTAAAGAAAGCTCGAAAACCATAAAACGCGTGCTGTTAGGGGTAGCAATTTCGGTACCGTTTTTGATATTTTTGATTGTTATGCTATCCTCTGCCGATCAAATATTCGCGCACGGTGTTTCAAGTGTTTTAGGAAATATAATTGACGCTTTAAATTTCAATATGCTTATGAAGATATTTTTCGGAGTTTTGGCTGGATTTTACCTTTTCGGCTTGATTTGTTCGGCTTATCAGCCTAAAAACGAACGAACCGCCGCAAACGCGTCACGCAAACACGGCGATTTGATTGTGCTTAATATACTGCTTGTATCAATTCTCGCGATTTATACGATATTCGTAGCGATACAGTTTAGATATTTATTCGCAAGCTCCGACAACTTACCTTATGGACTGGACTTCGTTCAATACGCGCGGCGGGGATTTTTCGAGCTTTTACTACTGACAGGCATAAATATTTTGCTGATTCTTATCACCGTTCGGCTAACCAAAGAACAGACGGGAAAATGGGCGAAGCTCACCAAAATATTATGCTGTTATTTATGCGCGATTACGGTTGTGTTGCTTGCCTCATCATTCTATCGTATGTGGTTATACGGTTCTGACGACGGACTTACAAGATTAAGATTTTTGGTGTTCGGATTCCTTATTTTTAACGCAGTCGGGCTTGTGTTTACGTTTTTCTACATTATCAAGCCGAAATTTAACATTGTCGCTGTATATTTAGGCGTTGCGCTGAGCTATTATCTGCTGCTCAACATTATTCCGATGGATCAAATCATCGCGCGCGACCAAATCAACAGATATTTCAACGATAACGGCGGCGGAATTGCGTATACGCTGACACTATCGGTTGACGCCGCGCCGGAAATCGCGAGGTTGCAAGCGAGCGACGATATTGAGACGCAAAATCGGGCGAACCTTTATTTTTCGCGGAATAGCAGATATTACAATAGCTTCCCGCCGCGCTGGCAACGATGGAATTGGTCGGTTAACCGATTGCGTGATTTGGGCGATTAGGAGGGCGGAATGAAGAAAATGATAATAATACCTTTAACTATTGCAATAATTGTTATCGCTATCGTTGTCGCCGCATTTTGGAGCGGGTTTGTCGTTCGACGGCACAGCGTTTCCACCGATAAATTCGAGTCGGGACAAAGCGTTCGCGCGGTTTTAATCTCTGATTTGCACAGTCAAGTTCATGGCGACGACCAAAGCCCGCTTATCCGACGCGTTGCCGCGCAAAATCCCGATATTATCCTGCTTGCGGGCGATATGTACGATGATGTTGCGCCTCGGCTCGGAATTGAGCTATTTCTCGATGGAATTCGTGATGTCGCGCCGATATTTTACGTTACCGGCAATCATGAATACTGGACGCGGGATATCGAGGCGGTTAAGGAGTTATTTCGCAGTTTTGGCGTCACGGTTTTGGAAGATGAGTATGTCGAGGTTGTGATTAATGATATTCCGCTAATAATCGCAGGGGTTTGCGACCCCGAATGTTCGATGTTCGGCAATAGAGGAGGCCGCACAAGATTGCAGCAAGCTTTATACGGATTCACCGCCGGCGACAGCTATGATTTGGCAATAATGCAGCAGGCTTTCGGGGGATTATCTGCTGACTACGGACGGTTTAAGATTCTTGTAGCGCACAGGCCGGAGCGAATCGATGAGTATAAGCAATTTCCGTTTGATTTGGCGGTTTCGGGGCACGCGCACGGCGGACAGGTTAGGATTCCGTTTTTGATAAACGGAATTTTCGCGCCGAATCAAGGATTCTTCCCGCCATATGCAGGCGGGCGCTATGATCATGGAAGTTTAACGCATATCGTAAGCCGCGGCGCAACAACAAACCATCCGCGCCTGCCGCGTATATTTAACCCGCCGGAAATTGTGGTTATTGATATAATCGGTGATTAGGCAACAAAAAAGCCCGACGACGACGGGCTTTTTTATAATTTAAAAACTTATATCTCAAGCAACCGCAACATAACCGCCGCCATTTCGGCGCGAGTTGCCGTGTTCTGCGGGACATAATTCCTATCCATCACCGCGTCAACTGCATCGCCGATGTAGCGATACAAAATTATTCCCATTTGTTCGCGAGTGATATTTGTATTTGGTGCAAAGTAGCCGTTTCCGACCCCGCTGACAATTCCGTTAGCCGCCGCCCACGCGATTGCTTGGCTGTACCAACTATCGTTGGCGACATCGCTGAAATCACCACCGTTATAGCCATTCGGACTTCCCGCTAACCGCCACAGGACCGTCACAAACATCGCTCGCGTCGTCGCCGCGTTGGGTGCGAACTCGCCGTTACCAACGCCGTTCAATAAGCCGCTCGAAACAGCTTGCAAAACATACGGCGCAAACCAATCGCTTGGCGAAACGTCAGTGAATTGTTGCGGCATAGGCGTTGGAGCGTTGTTGTTTTGGTTGTTGCTCAACGGTGGACGAGTAAATATGTTACCACTCGGGCGATTGTTGTTCCAAGTTCCTTGATTATTATTGTTATTGTTGTTATTATTGTTTTGTGGTGCAGTCACTACAAAACGCAATTCCACAGTCGCACTCGCACCTTCAACGGTAGTAATTGTAGCCGTTGTGTTATGCGTACCAACAGGCAGGTTAGCGTTCACGTTGACCGAAATCGTGCGGCTTTGTTCCGGTTGTAAAACCGGATTCGGAAGATTTCCGAATGTGAAGCCTATAACAGATGGCAACGGATTTAAGGTCAGCTCAACATCGCTAGTGTTTGTAATTGTAATCGGTATCGCGCCGGGATTTGGGCGACCTTGCTGTATCGTGCCGAAGTTGACTGGCGATGGCGTGATTTGCAGCGCGTTAGGTGGTGACGGAACATCGCCGCAATCACCGTCACAATCGTACTCACCACAGTCGGCGCAGGGTTCGGGCGGTGGTTCAACTTCACAATCTCCATCGCAGTCGTATTCGCCACATTCATCGCAGTGTTCGGGGGGTGGCGGCTTGAAGCCAATTAACAATACCGGCTCGCTCGGAAAGGCAATTGATGTACCAAAACTAAACGAGAAAATCGCGCTTCCGTCAGTCGGATGCCCCGGGTCGCGGCAGAGGGAAGATATTCTTAAAGTTATACCTGTCTCCTCCGGATATGTTAGTAAAAAATCGCGAACCGCAGGAGCGAAGTCGTCAGTGAGCAAAGCGCCCGTCTGAGTCGGCGTAAATGTCGCTGCCAAACGACTGAAATCATTTCGCATGGAAGTATAACTTGGTGGTCTTGTAGCTGTTACGGTTCCGACAGGTATAAACCCCCAAAAATGACCAAACTCAGCCAAATGTGGCGGAAGAATATATGCGCCCGCCGGGTAACGTCCTACACTTACAGCTTCCATAATATTTAACTGTAACTTAAGTTCCTCGCCTGCTAAAATACGCTCGATGTAATTGTCAAGTTCAAAACGCAAGTAAGTATCTCTATGCGCGCCGGTTGGGCGGCCATCGACGAAAAATGGCACTGCTCCATGGTGTGTATTATGCTCCATGGTTGCTCGCGCCCCATATTCCATACGTATAGCATCAAATCCATCAGGAACAGGCGGCGGTGGCGGCGGCAGTTCAGAGCCAATCAGCAACACCGGCTCCCTCGGATCGCTTGGCGCCCCCCGCCTTCCGATGAACGAAAAAATAGCACTTCCGTCGGTTGTTTGCCCCGGATCAAGGCAAAGGGACGAGATTCGCAAAGTTATTCCTGTTTCGTCAGGATATGCAAGTAAAAATTCACGAACCACCGGCGCGAAGTCGTCAGTGAGCAAAACACCCGATTGAGCCGGCATGAACGTTACTGCCAAACGGCTGAAATCGTTTCGCATGGAAGTATTGCTTGGTGGTCTTGTTTCATTTATAACGTTACTCCCTCTAAGCGTAAAAGGGTCAAATTCAGCCAAATGCGGCGGAAGAATATATGCCCCCGTCGGATATTGAAATATCACATGGCTAATAGTTAATTGCAACCGAAGTTCTTCTTCACCCTTGAGAATACGCTCGGCGTAATCGGCAAACTCAAATCGCAGGTAAGTTTCTCTTTGCGCGAAACCGACACGACCGTCGACGAACCACATGCCTGTCGGATGCGGAATAGCATTAGTATCAAAAATCCGCCCGTATGTCCCGTGAGTTAAGCGTATAACATCAAACCCGTTAGGAACCGGCATATCCCACCAATCAGCCACTACAGGCATAAGTGCCAATATCATAGTAAAAATAATTATCAGACAAAGAAGTTTTTTAAGTTTCATAATTGTTCCTCCTTATATTTTTATAATATACCAAAATTTAGAAAAAGCCAACCTTTTAAAGGAAATTATTTACAAAATCCCTTAAAGCTACAAAATCATAATAATAGGTTGCACAACGTGACGAAGCATAAACCCAAAGTTATCTTGGTTGCCTTGCGCTCTGATTTCTTGGCGAAGCTGAAATCTGTCGTATTCATATATTAAAATTTCCATATAATCGCCCGGATTTAACCTGTTTGTTCTTGTTAGTTGAGCAGGCAATATTGAAGATGATGTTAAATTGTCTATTTGTATTCTGTCTGTATATCGCCTACCGCTGCGAGAATCAAATCTGTTAACTTCAACATATACATTTATTCCTTGAAGCAAACCTGTTGCAGTCACATTAAGCCCGTTTAAAACAAAGGTTGTTCTATCAAAAGTTAAACTTGATGGAGTTATTGTTATTTCGGATTTAACGTTACGAGGATAATTGTCTAAATTAAGTATTCCTGTGCCAAAAGTCATAAACTCATCCGTTTATAACGATAGCCAATTATATCATACATAGCAGTATACTATAAAATTGCCTAAAAATCAACCTGCTTACCCGAATTTTCAACAGCATTTTACACAAACATTTTGGTTTTCTTTGTAAAATCTATATAACGAAAACGAAAATCAAAATTCGTTTTTGAGCATAAGCGAGTATAAGCGAGAAAATCGGCGAAAACGAGAGTTGTTCCGAAAATAAATTAAAAATTTGAAAAAAAGCTTGACAAGTTTGAAAAACCATGGTAGAATAGCTTTTGCACTAATGGTGCGTAAATGCAAAATTGGGAGGAAATGCTAAAATGTCAACATTTATGGCGAAAGCTAACGAGCTTAACAAAAAATGGTATATTATAGACGCCGCGGGCAAACCGCTTGGTCGGGTTGCAACCGTTGCCGCATCTATTCTTAAAGGGAAACACAAGCCGGAATACACGCCGCACGTTGATTGCGGAGATTTCGTAATCATTATCAACTCGAAAGAGGCGATTTTGACCGGTAAAAAGGTTGATCAAAAAATGTACTATCGCTACACCGGATATGTCGGAAACTTAAAAGAGATTTCTTACAAATCTATGATGGCGAAACGTCCGGAACGAGCTATGGAACTTGCTGTGTGGGGAATGTTGCCGCATAACAGACTTGGACGTAAAATGTACACGAAACTGAAAGTATATCCGGACGCGAACCACAAGCAAGAAGCGCAACAACCGGAACTTTGGACACGTGAGATTTAAGGAGGAAAATATAAATGCCAGCTACTAATAAAACAGCAAAATCGGCGGTTCAATATTACGGAACAGGGCGACGCAAAAAGTCTGTCGCGCGCGTTCGTTTGATTCCGGGAACCGGCGTAATCACTATTAATAATAGAGATATCGACGATTATTTCGGACTTGAAACTTTGAAAACAATCCTTCGCCAACCGTTGGTTGCGACCGGAACTTTAGGTAAATTCGACATAATCACCCGCGTTGTGGGCGGCGGATTTACAGGGCAAGCGGGCGCAGTTCGCCACGGACTTTCAAGAGCGCTTGTAAAAGTTGACGAGGAATTCAAGCCTATACTTAAAAAAGCAGGATTCTTAACGCGCGACCCACGTATGAAAGAGCGTAAGAAGTACGGATTAAGAGGCGCAAGACGCGCTCCGCAGTTCTCGAAACGTTAATATTATAAAATCCCTCGACAATCGGGGGATTTTTGGTATTGCGCCCTATGGGCGCAATACCATCGCTACATTGGAGCGGTGCGCCAAGTGTGGGACGGGCGTAACAAAACACCCGTCACGCAAAATCGGCGTGCCACCCTCATATCTCAAGAGGGCAAAAGGCAAAGTGCGTGCAATCAAAAAAGCCCTCTTTTGCAAAGAGGGTGCCCGATAGGGCGGGTGTTTATAGAAGCGAACCGCATTCGCGGAAAGATTAGCGAGATATAGCGCCGTGCTCGTTCGAGAGCGTACCGCGAGCCGTCAACCATATCCAATCACACTTCGTTAAAAAACAACTCGTGTTCTTGGATGGT
>Ga0131853_10001743_pt1 | contig 38814 bp, 29 predicted proteins | sample TergutLab28metaG_FD_92764 | JGI IMG/M metagenome (GOLD analysis project Ga0131853, IMG submission 92764) | Labiotermes labralis P1 segment gut microbial communities from Petit-Saut dam, French Guiana - Lab288 P1 (version 2) (version 2) | ecosystem: Host-associated > Arthropoda: Insects >... | reverse complement strand
GGGTAAGTTGAAGAGATGTTATGAACGAGGGTAAGTTGAAGAGGTGTTATGAAAGAGGGTATGTTGAAGAGGTGTTGTGAACAAGGGTATGTTGAAGAGGTGTTGTGAAAAGGGGTCATTTGAAGAGGTGTTGCAAACAAGGGTAAGTTGTAGAGGTGTTGCGAACAAGGGTAAGTTGAAGAGATGTTATGAACGAGGGTAAGTTGAAGAGGTGGTTCGAACAAGGGTATGTTGAAGAGGTGTTGTGAAAGAGGGTATATTGAATAGGTGTTGCGAACAAGGTATGTTGAAGAGGTTACAAACAAGGGTATGTTGAAGAGGTAGAGGTGTTATGAAAGAGGGTATGTTGAAGAGGTGTTGCGAACAAGGGTAAGTTGAAGAAGACTTATGAATGGTACGAACGAGGGTATGTTGAAGAGGTGGTATGAATGGGGTGAGTTGAAGAGGTGTTGCAAATGAGGGTAAGTTCAAGAGGTGTTGTAAATGGGGTGAGTTTAAGAGGTGTTATGAATGGGAGTAAGGTCGAGTGCCATCCTTGAGACAGTTACAGAGAGAGTCAAATAAATGAGTTGTGTAACTGAATCTGCAATAAAGCATCAGCCATCATGATGGTGTATGTAATGGTGATATGTATAACAGTTAAATCTTCAATGTGTATTCCAAATACTGCAGTTTTGGAAAACATGTTGTAAAATGATATTACTGCAGGAACATGGATGGTATTAAAAACAGCATCAGCTAATGAAAAATAATAAAATGAATTCCGGCATTTCCCATGGTTGAGGGGTTTAATTTCTGGCTCTTCACCACAGTGGCCTGGGTTCAGATCCAAGGGCAGTTCATGTGGGGATTGTGTTGGGCGAAGTGGCATTCCAACATGTATTTTTCCAAGCACATTAGTTTCCCAACTGTATCATTCACCCACCACTCCATGCCCATTTGGGTTCTATGCCCATGACTGTATATGACAGTAGCAGTTTCCACCATCTGAATCGTCTTTCAAGAATGGGGAAGTATGAAAGAAATTGCTTTGGCAGATTCTCCAAGCATTGCATCATGTTGGATTGAGTTCCAGCCAGAGATTAATTTTCACTTTCATCAAGCAAATCCTTCAGTATAGGAAGTGCTGCCAAATTTCTGGTTTTCATTTGTTTTTGTATTTAAACATGTTGCAAAGTCTGGTTGCCAGGAGTGATTAGACGACAGAGGAGAGTCTGTATTTACTGCACAGTGCAATATTATTTTGGTATGCACTTTGTAAATTGCTTCTGTATTTCAACATATTTAAAACAGTATCAGTAATGCACTTAATATTTATAAAATTGAATTATTGGAAAAAACATTGTACTTCCTAAATGTCATTGCTTACTGTGCCATAAAACTTGCAGTACTGTGCCTGCTCCATATCAAATTAAGTTTGAGACTTACTGCATGTCATCAAATGGGTAGGAATGTGATCCTAGTATGCAGCAATTTTTAATTCGTGCAGTGAATGCTAAAAAATTATTAATACTGTAGTGTCAAGGGCATGAATGTCGATGTAAGCGATTTTACCCTCAAGACCACCCATTTAAATGCTACTGTCTCACCTTGTCATGACTGGTACCAAAAACCTGGATGAAACCACATGGCTGGTGAGGCATCCCCCCCCCCCTCCCATTTACTGAGCAGATAACTTGCAGCTCAGTAAAGCTCTGTTTTTCATTAAGTCAGGTTGACTGCTTTTGGGCTTTATGGAATGAGACTCTCCTTAAATTATTTAATGTGTTTATGTCTCCAATAAGTATATTATATCTCTTTTGTTTATAAGTTCTTGGAATAACATGAACATTTTACACTTACCATAGATTGAGATATTTACTGTCATTTTATTGGTCCCAGTTAATTATGAACATCAGTTTGCTACTCTAGTACTCCTGATAAATTTGTCATTTAACTGCTGCACTTGACATGTTTCCTGTACTTGCTGGTAGTGTTGAAGTGTCTGGTTAAGGCTTTATTTTTTAATGTTACGTTTTAGAATCCCTCGGCCGGTGCAGCTGTCCAGACTGCTTAAGAGAGATGGGGAGGAGAAGAGGAGAAGAAACAGGAAAATGTCAAGTAAATATATATCTGTCATTTATAAATTTTGTATTTCTGTGATAAAATATGCTGCGCAGGTCTGTGTGAGATTTGACATTCTGACAGCAGTGTTGCTGAAGATTAAGTCTTCTGGAATGTCACATAGTATCGTTGCATTAACTTGCTATCTGAGTCCACTAACGCAGTAGATGGCTGCCATCAACACAGTATAGTTGCTGCTAGGCTTGCCTCAGAATAGCCAAGTGGCTTTATACTTCTTTTGGAAACTCCTTTGGGAGCACATTTGTAGTTTCAGTGACTATGGACATTATTTCAGTTGACAGAAACTGCTTTGTGGCACATCACAATGTTTCTCCTGTTCCATGAATTGCCTCATGACCCCTCCATGTGGTAACTGCTGTACTGCACTGATGTTTGAAAGTATCTGCTTACTCTGGGACTCCGCATAACATCCCTAAGGACTTGTGAAATCTGATTATGCCATCATTTTTCTCAAGATGCAGTTGATCTGACAGTGCTTTCTGTTACGTACAGACTTGGAAGCACCCTTCTGCCATGATTTAAATTGTAATTGGTTTGATGTCGTGAATTTAATATTCATTCCATGCATGGTGATAGTCCACCCTGATACACCAACAAATGCACACAATTTATACAAAATCACACAGATCATCCATACATATGTGTGTATATTAACTTTACTACATGTTTCAGTTGTTTTTCCGTGAGGATAGTAATTTTTTGCCAAAACACCTAAGAGGGTTCATGTGTAAGAATGAATTGTGATATTATATAAATTGTGTTCATTTACAAATATATTTCTTTTTCCTGTATTCATATTCAACTCACACTGTAGGGTACAACAGGCCACATGTTTCTGTTAGAACAAGCCATTTTCAGGCATATAACTGGAACGTTAAAAATAAAAATTAAGACTGCAAGCAGGTGTGAGGTCTCAGACATAACATGTAGAGTTGCCTACACTGTGTGTTATGTTGTGTATGACATGTAACATGTAGAGTTGCCTACACTGTGCACACCGTACGCACTGTGTGTTATGTTGTGTATGGCATGCAACATGTAGAGTTGCCTACACTGTGCACACCGTACACACTGTGTGTCATGTTCAAGTTCTAGACCTGAAGGATGATGGTTCCAGCTGGAACATGTAGACTGTCATGCCGTATATTGTGAGATGTGTATGACTGCTTGTAAAAGAAATGTGTGTGTAATTGATAACACATTGGGGATATCGCACATTAAAATAATTGTGTGCATTTTTTCATTTGTGTGGGTGATGTCATGAAAATGAATTGTGACAACTTTGGAACTTCAGAGCACATGCTGGTACTGTAAAAATTAATTACATCATCTAGAAGTTGTAAAGGTTGTACTGATGTTGCAAGACTGAATTACTGACATCTTCACGCTCTGAAGGTTTGGCTGACCATAGATTTTAGTGGTTCTACTGTTCCCATGTTATTTAATTGTTATTTACAAATTGTGAAGGTATTGCTGATGCCATGAGATTGAACCACTGTCAGTTGTTATTTGGATGCATAGATTGGGTCATTGTGACAACTGTGCAGTTAGTGGTAATTCTCAAGAGCTTTCTGTTTGTAGGCCATGTTGAAGACATGCAAATTTGTTTGTTTGTTTGCTTGTTTGTTTGTTTTATTTGAAAATAGTTCAACAAAGCTTACAGAAATGGCAAGATTTGATGTTTCAGGTTGTCTGAAATGTGTTGCTGTGTTAGGTTGAACTGTTCATCTTTAGTGGTAGAGGTTTTCCAACTAGACTTGAAGATGAAGGCATTATGCACCTTTGAAACATTGTCATAATCTGCCGCAGTGCCACATGGGTGATGATGTGATCCTTCACGTTGACATTTCATATCACTTGTCCCACACACTGGTGCGCTTATTATTTCAAAACTGATTCACATATTCCTCCATCAGTTGAGACCTTTAGACTAGTCTTGAATTGGAATGTACACATGTCTAATTGTATTGCATGGAGTACTTCATGAATTAATTGAATGAACCTTGATGCTGTACCATTGCATTGACCACTACTTTTTGAAACTGTGTATTGATACTGTACAAAATAGTGTAAATGCAGTTTTGGAAGGCAGCATTTTAGAAAGTTGAGTGACTGACTTGGAGGGATGTTCAATCAGTAAAGTTTCCAGGGTTACAAAAATTAAATGAAATGTCATTACAGCCTTAAGAATGGCTCATTTGTTCATACAAAAGTATCGTTATTTTCCAGTGTAGTCCCCAAGCACACTGATGTGGGTATCTGATCTTGGCACAATCCACAACAGTAAAGAAGCTGTAATGGGTGTTGGTGAACAGTTGTGAATGCCTGCCTTGTGCAGGGTGCCAAGATGAGACAAGCACATCAGTGTGCTTGGGGAAGGGGGTGGGTTGTTTTGAAAAGTAATGAAACTTCAGTGGAATAAATGAGCTTCATTTGATGTTTTAATGACTTTGCCTGCATTTTTTATATCCTAGGCAACCTTGTTGAACATTCTCTGTATGTCACTAGGAAGATAACAAGCTACTTGAGCCATTTACAAACCATTCCACTTACAGTTTGTCATGATACAGAAGTAATGATGTGTTACAGAGGGCATACCAAAATACGAGGTTTTCCTGGGTGGCTCTTGCAATCCTACGACGTGGCGTCAGGATATGGCTATACCAATGCTGAAGAACTTAGGCATCACATATTATAATCCAGTAAGTACAGGTCTGTTTACTAATGTAACTAGCTACATGTATAAGCTAATAGTTGCTCAGCTAGTCAATACCATTACTGTTCAGAAAATCCCACAGCTGGTCTTTATTAGCAATCCAGCCTTGTCCACCTTATACCCCATTCACCTCGCCTGCTGAAATGCATTTTAACATTCTCCTATTACATGCCTGTGTTCCAGGAGGTCTTGTTGCTTCCTGCAAGTTTTAGAACTAGACTGTTGTTTTCTCTTCTCAACTTTCAGCCTTGCATGCCCCAAACCCCTTCTTATGCTACCTCATCACCATCACCACCGGCACTAAATGACGGTCATCTTTTGGGTTTTTGTTCCTTGTAGGGGGCAGTCTTCAGACTTGCAGGGGCAACATTAAGTACTTGCACACTTAATGGCATCCAGGCACTTCTTAGAAGACTTTTCATTTATTGCTCTGGGGTCACAATAGTGGTACGTAGTTGTCTGTAGCAGATTGTGGAGGAGTAGGGGATGAATTTTCATCTCCTTCATGTGATTGTGCTATTTGCCCTGTTTCCATGTTCTGAGTTTGTGTAGCTGTCAATTATTTAATTCTTTTGCATGAAACGAAGTGGTTAGAAAGTGTAGAGGCCAATAAGAAAGCCAGTAATTGTGTTGAAGAGTTCTTGAAGATACCTGATCACAAAATTTGGAGAGAGGGAGAGAGGTGGTATTGATAAATATGGCTGGTGGGTGGATACTTTGGTCTCTACATTTTTTTTTTAACCTGAGTGGTGGGAATTAAGTGGGAGCATTCCAACACGTTAAACTCCCTTGTCTACTCTGACAGACTTGGCATACCACCTGTCTGTGTTTTCCAATGGACTTTTTTAGTGTCCCATAATTGGCACGTGCTTTGAGCCAACTTCAGCCGATATTTGGTATTTTCAGCAACACACTGAATGTTAACTGTAGTTGATGTTTGCCAGCGAAGTGTTACAAAATGGAGCGTACTGCAAACAGCATGGTGTTAGGGGTTGCAGTCTTATGTGCATTTTCTGACTAATGTGATTGATTTGTTGATTGATTAAGCAATTAATTACTTGATTTATGTTACCATAAAATTGATTTTATGCATTATTGTGAATAGTTTTTGTCACCATAACTTGAAATCTTCCCTTTAATGTTGTAAATTTGAAGTCCACAGTGGGGTTTCTATTTGTTGCAGTTTGGTTATGGCAGCTGTGTGCAAACCAGAGTAACTCATGGTTTATAGTATGAGCTACGTACAATGAGTGTAATCATACAGTATCTTTAGTTTATCTGAGAACTATTACTTGGAACTTTGACTACTATGTGGGGGGGAGGGGGGGTGTGTGTGTCACGGGGCTGTGTTGAAGCCACACTCGAGCCAACAGGAAGTGGCATATGATAGATATCAGATAAAATAATGGCCCTTTACAAACACATCCGGTGTAATCAGAACTGCAGGCATCTTATGATTTCATTTAAATGTTAATTGTAATCCTTGTTTCCAGTTATCGACAATTTTGATTTTTGCACATGGCATATCAGTTTAATCACTTGCATCTGCACATTCTTTTTTCATCTGCCCTTAGCAAGTGTCACATTGGGGTCCGGAGCTGATAGAGCTAGAGTTCCAAGCAAAGCAGAATGCAGCCATTCTCTTCTTTGTTATTGACAACCAGACTCGGAGTGTGGCATCCATGATTGAGGCAGCCTATCTTTCGGCCAAGCGCCAGAAACTGATTCTGGTGATTCATGCATATCAGGGCCCAGGGCAGAAGATATGGGGAGAAGATATCACTGAAGAGTACGTAGCGTGATGTGTCAGCTGTTTTGTGACATGACTGCTGTTAGGAAGAAGCTTATTCAGGTCCTGTAGGATGTGACACCCTGTTGTTGGGTGAGTAGTTCCCGACACTTGGAGGGTTTGAAGTTTCTTCATCTGCAGGGCCACAACCCAACACTTGAATTGCTTCGCCCTGCAGATGAAGGAACCGCTCACCCAGTGAGTGTCACATCCCTGAAGACTCGATTTTCAGCAACAGTGCCATGGAAATGTGAAACTTTTGCAGGACATGGCTGCTTTGCTTGTTGTAGTTAAGATGAGAATCTGTTGAGTCAAGGCTCATAATTTCAAAGTTGTAGCAGTTGTCACTTAGAAGTACAACTTGGTGAAGTGAGGTTGTTTATTGTGCCTGCTACAATTGTGTTTAATCACAGAGGCATAAGATTCCACATAACATTGCTTGTATATTAAGTTCTGGTTCAGATTAGGCAACGTGTCACAAAACTATCTGATGTGATGAGCATTTTTCTGTAGAATGTGGGCATTAATGTATGTTTCAACGTTTGACTTAAAATATATGGTGATTGAACAGTTGATTGCAGTTGATGGGTTAGGGACTGCTGGCCTAGAGAAAAGTCATGTTCTGTGGATTCTTCACCAGTTGTATGGTGAAGTGAAGCTGTGAATGAAATGCCTACATATGTGTGGGATTGGAACATGTCCAGCACCTTATTTCATCTGAAAATGCTGACACTTCCTTCCACAACTCTGCTGTGCATGTGGGCAGTGGGCTGTGCTAGTACAATAAACAGGCTGAAGGAAGTACTTGTTAGATAAAATAATGACCCTGTAGAAAGAATGTGGTAACTAAATCCGTGTCATGGCTACACGTTTTTTGGTGAAGAATTGGCAGCTGCAAACTAAATCCTCACCTGAGCAGATCACAGTTTGAGGATTTGGTCAAACAGTCTGTCGCATAATTGGTTTAAATCCAGATCATGGCATTGTAGCTTATTAATTTTGTTTGTTCAGGGAATATGAAGATCTGACAACAGGTCAGATGATGCTGCAAGATCTGGTGGAGAGGCAGGGAATACCTGTGTTTGAAAGCGTGCCAGTTGCTCTCAACTGTACAGCCAAAGTGAGTCATGAGTGTATCACAGCAGCCTCTTATAGTACCCTTATGTGAGCAAGTGTGCATGTTTAAGTCACATCCTAATTGGTATGGCAACCATTGTTACCAGGTTGTGTTCTCAGAAATATACATGCTTTTACACCCAGGTTCTGCTTTCTAGCCCCCACCCCCACAAGGAGTGCTGTTCTGGGTGTCATGTAGGCCCTCAGCGAGGGACGGAGAACCATTAGTGTAAGCACAATTCATGGTACTGTAACAAGGTTTCCATGTCAGCCTATGATGTATGCAGTATGTGTGTGGCTAAATGGAACAAGGGATGTTTACTTGTGCTTCACAAAGTTTTCTGCCTAAACACTTCAGTTGTGTTGATTGTGTGTTTGTTCGGTACGTCATTCCTAAGTTGTACGTCCTCTGTACGGTACATGGTATTGTATACACTGTAAAACTGAAGAAACAGTTGAGCATCAGGTGTACAGTCTGGCATTGCACAATTGTATGGAACCACTGTCATGAAATTAACACTTCCTTTGATGTGCAAATACAGAAATGACTGAGGGACAGAGGCTGTTAAGTAGCATGATTATTGTCGCAGCCCATCATTAGATTGGCACAAGGCTAGTTTTGCTTACAAAACCAAGCAGGATTCAGAAATTATCCAATGATGTTTGTATTTCCAAATCTTTCTGAAGGATAGACAGCATAAATTACATGGTGTTTGTCACATTCACTGTTTTAGGAGAAATCAAATCCGCACAGGTAGTTGAGTCATTGAATATTTTTTTATTACACTCTGATGTGAATTCTCATTGAACATTTCCTTGCCAAAGTACTATTTTAAATTTGAACTCACATGTGAGAGGTATGAAGGAAGCTAATGGACAGGTGGACCCATATGTGATAGTGATGACATTACTTCATTGTATTGTTTTGTGGATCAAGAGGCAGGCAGGCAGGCAGGCAGGCAAGAGAAGCACTGAGTCCATTTGAGGAACATCCATACTGCCTGAAGCTGTAAATATTTTTCTAAACCTTTCGTGCATATTGTCAGCTACACCTGTCACACAGAGTGATCGTCAGCTATTGAATGACCACCTTGTGGAGCTCCCATTTAAATTCTATTCTGCACATCACACCTGGTGTTATGTTCTGGCAGAAAAGGGGTAGAGAGGTATAATGATGCCTTGCTGTGCTGAGATCATCCCAACTGTAGCTGTGTGCAGTGTTAGGGAGCCTCAGTGCTGGAACATGGACGAGAAGCTGCAAAAGAAGACAACACAATGTGTTCTAAACCTGGCTGATGCCAGCTTACCTTACGGTGCTGACTTATGAGGTGTGAGACAATAGATTTTGGACTTAGGCATTGTAGCAATTTCAGGCTTACATTAGTTGCTGCACATGAGTATTGTTCTCTTCACAGTTCATACACTGGGTTCAGTTCATCTCCCACTTCTTGATGCTTTCCAGCACCACCTGTAGTTCAGCTTGAATCTCTGTGAAGAACTCAAAAAAGTTACCATCTTCTGGCCTGATGTACCTGCTGCTGGCATACAGCAAGGCAGTTTTTGTTTGTGGTTATCATTCAGCAGATAGGGCACAGATTTTACAGCAGTTTGCCTTGTGTTGAAATCTTTGGTTAAAGTGGGTTCACATGTACAGTGTGGTAGGCCTAGAATATAGCAGACTTCATGATCATATGCCACCTGTCATTGTGGATGGCTTGACATGCTTCTGTCAGTTCAAATTGACGATGGACAATCTGAACCTTCAGAATCCTCATCCCCATTTTTGCTGCTTATGAAATGTGAATACAATTCAGGGGTTTGTGTTGTATTCATGGTGTCTTCACAGGAGGCTTCTCAGAATTTCTTAAGTCTCGGCAGGTGTTTGTTCTTTCAAGGGTAATTGAAACTTAATGCAACTTCTTTGCTTGTAAGGTCTGTAATTTTACTGGGCTCTGATGATTACAGAACACAAACACACTTAAACATCTGTTGTAGCAACGCCCCTACTGATTAACAATAAATCATTTCAGCACTATGTAGCAGCTTACAGCTGCATTGTATCTGGCAAGTGCTCCACACCACAAGTTTGGTAACTTTTGTGTCACACCTTGTATCTTTAAACAGTTTACAGCTGTAGTTAAGTACTTTTTCTTATTATTGCATACTTCATTTGTTGGGGGGAGGGGAGGAAGATACAGAAAAGTGCAATTATGGAAGCCAATGTGTCTAACTTCTGTGAGAAGAATCAGACTACCTTTAAGTAATATGGCATGTAGCTGGGCTTGTAGCAGGTTTTGTGTGATAGGTACAGAACTGTTTGAACAAAGGGGCGAGAGAGAGCAATAACTATGGAAGAGAGTAAAAGAGGTTGAACAAAGCTGGCAGTTTGTGTATTAGACTGTTCACATGCTACAGCAGTGCTGTGGGCCGCACACAGCTCTTGGTGACCTGAACAGTTTTAGTAATAGAGTTTAAACACAAAATGTAACAGGTCAACAGAGCTTTATATGGCAACGTCATTGGCAGAGAAAATGTACAGAAACTGTAACTCATCACTTTAAGACAGCACATGGTAAACCAATATTTCTCTGTGTCATACAGAGTTTAGTAAATTCTACTACCTTGTTATTCAGCCACACTTCTATCATTTGTAAATAACAGCATTCTAGTGAATTCAATCCCCCCCCCCCATTTTCGATATATACGTAGTCTTGCCAGAAGCTCTGTTGCAAGTACAATGTGACCTAGAAGGAAAATTAAACAAAACATCCACTTTTTGAGCCAAATAATTTATTTGCAATAGTTTTAGGTTTTCATTTATAATAATGTCACTCCAAATAGCCACCCTGTGCCTTGACACAAGCCTTGAGACACTTCGGCCACTCTTCTGTTGCTGCACGCTCCGTCTCCGAGGGGATCTCTTTCACTGACTTCACAAGGGATCTCCTCAGGCTCTCCAGGCTGTTGTGATGCTTTTGACATGCCATGTCTTCCAAAACATCCCACAGTTTATTGTCCAGGGGCTTGTGGTCTGCACTCCCCGAAAGCCAATTCTCGGTGCTGACGAAGGCCAGAAGGTTCCTCTACAGCCACTCCTGAGTTGTCTTGGCCTTTTAGGTAGGAACTGAGTCCTGCTGGAAGACCCATTCCTGACCACTGAAGAGGGTCATGTAATGATGTTTCACAACTCCTTGTAGCACATCCTCTTGATACCCTCAGACACCAGTTTCACCTCTTTCTTGCAAAAATGAAGATGTGTCACCCATGATGGGATACCTCCCACCAAACCATGACGTAGGAAGGGTGATGGCCTCCCTGTTGTATCTGTTGCGGACCCGATTAGGAACGTATCTTAGATGTTGTTCCCAGGGAGGATGGAGCTCGTAACTCTGGTTAAGACGGGGAGGCGGGCGGGTCACACACACACACACAATAATCCCTAAGTACAATATATTGGAGTTTTATTGTGCAAGAGTATGGAGTAATAGCATGTACAACGAAAATGTATAAGTGACAATTCTTTCCGGTGGACTCTTCATTACTGTTCGTACTCACTGACTGTCCAGCTTCGTACTCTGCTGCTCAGACACAGTTCGAGCTACGCAGCAGGCTGCTTCTGCAGAACAGAGCAACTATTGTTACATGTGTTGCTCACATGCTGCTCGCGCGATACACTTAATGAGTCCAGTTATAAACAAAAGAAATGGAAGGAAATTACATACCTCCCATGCCTGGTCGTAAGAGAGGCGAGAACTAAGCATGAGTAAATTTAGCTTATGAATAACATACAGTACATGTAAGAATGCTAAAAAGAAAACCACAACCAAAAGAAATCAATGTGTGTCAACTACACAACATCTCTGCACCCTCAGAACACACCTTAAGGGATGTTTGAGCATAAATTTTGTTGTTCTGGTGGTTGTACTGCTCCTCGATGGTGAAAATTTTCTTGTCCTTGAAGAGAGTGTTTTCATGCCTGTGCTTGGCGTGACACTGGAGGAGACGCTTTGCTCTTGTCTGTCGGATCGCGTTCAAAGCAGAAGTAAGGATGTGTCCCTTTGAGTAGCGGTGCACTCTCATGTTTAGATTGTCCCTGATGAGGCGCGACATTGATTGGATTGATATGTTCAGTTCTCAGGACATGATCATCTGTTTCTAGAGCGGATTTCGATGAATCCGCTCCTGCACTGTTTTTATAGTGGCTTGGGCTGTCACACTTCTCAGGCGTCCTGACTGAGCCCTATCAGCCCTTTCTTCATTCCTCCAGAGTTCCTCATAATGTTTAATTGCCCAATAGATGAACATTCTCGAAATTTTCAATGGTTGTAGGGGTTCGAAAATTGAGACTAGGATTTTCCACAATTGTGAAGGGCAATCACAGCCACATTGTTTTCCTTGACACCCCACTCCATGTTGATGCTGTCCAGACTTGAGCAAACTGCCTTGGCATAAGTACCTGAAGAGACAATAGTCCAAAAACAGCCATCCTTACAACCCTCCCACCTCTTTGTCTCCAGCTTAGGGCAGCATGAAAATTGTAACAGAACTTATGGCAGGACTATGTATGTATACACAGCTGTGGCCCTAAAGTGAGTCCTTAACAAATTATGTGACACTGCTGTGGGTTGAGTTGGCCAGCACTGTGCTACAGCATGACTGCCACTTCCTGTAAGCACTTGTTAATGTGTTCAGCATTCAGAAGTGATAATTTGGAAATTACTCTTAAGATTACACATTCCATTTTTTATGTGTTTCTGATTTAATTTGTTCTGAAACTTTTCATTGTGTTTGAGTGGTGTCCATACACAGCTGTATCCACCAGTTTAACCCTTTTGGATGGTTTCTATTAATGGCTGGGTGCTGTGCCAGTGCAATTTCTGCTACAGCTGATCTGTTTCCAGGTCAGGTGAAGTGCAGGTGAATTACTTTATCCACATGTTACTCTACTTCTGTCTCAGTAGAGTGTGATCTACTGTCAGACCCATCACTGCACCACTACAGCCTGCATGATAGAAAGTCACAACATACTGTCACAGTTTTCAGAAGGTTACATGTGGACAAAGTAACGTGTGTCACTCACCTGGCAACGGATATTTCCTGACCTTGGCCATCACACCTCATCTGAAAGGGTTAACGAATGTGACTCCCTGTGGCATTGGACCAGTGGTGTGTAGTTTGAATGTATAATGATTACAGTTTTCCCCTCAATAGGTATTACGGGAAAACATAAGTGTTCAGGAGCTGGGACTGAAGGATTTTGCACAGCCAGTCAAGATGGCACACGTGCAGCTGGGCGACAAGTTGATGTAAGTTGCATGTTTCGGGTCGAGGTCAGAACTGCCACTGCTCAAGAGAACATGATCAATGCATGTGACACTCATACAGAATATCATGTGAAGCCTTACTGAATCATGTAGAAATACCATCACTCACTGTACACATACCAGTTGTAAATATCTTGTAGTAAATCGGCACTTTGTGATCTATACAGGTCATCATCAGGAGGCCATTATTGGTGAACAGGTTACATTGCCAAGGCACACATTAGATGATAATCGGGGGGACATTATTGGTAAACAGGTTACATTGCCAAGGCACACATTAGATGATACGTGGTCACAACAAAATAAAATATGTACATATAATTTGCATAAAACATGGTGCTGACCAATGCCCTTCTTTTAAGAAAATAAGGTCCTAATCTGTACCTGTTCATATTATCTTGAAGATTTAAAATTGTCAGTGTTCTTGCGATTTCAGCTTATTACTGTTATCGACAGTATATGATTAATAATGAAATCTCCAAAGTTTATTGGTCTCTACATTAATGCACTTACTGTTACTGGAAAATTAACACATTGACTTATGTGCTTGTGGAAAGAGACATATATCTTGTTTTGTGTGTGTGTGTGTGTGTTTGTGTCTGTGTATGTTTGGAGGGGCACGGAACCTGAGATCGCAACTAAACAGCCTGCACAACCTAGGGCAGTGCAATTTCTCAGGTGGATAGTTACTTATAGCATGTACTCTTAGGTTCGATCTCAAGCCAGTCCATGTGAGATGTGTTTGACAGAGTGGCACTGGGACAGGTTTATCTTGGAGTACTTCATTATCGCACCACCGATGTTCCTCACCCAGTTATGCATCTGTCACCAACACAGTATAATTTTAGTTTTTGACATGGAACTGGATGAAGGACCATTGTGATTTGATTCCTGGCAGGGTCATTCTTTCTGGGGTGTGAGGCTGACCACTAACATCCATTTAGTGCCAAGGTTCTAATGAGTAGAGCTGTAACTCCATCATCCCATATGTCATCTTGGTGTGCGCAGGGACGGCTTTACCCCTAACTTGTGACATGCAGTATCTGATGCTGCCTTCCTACTGTGTTGTGTGCTGAATGTTGTTGAGCCAAGTGGAGTACCTGCCTTAGGATATATTTTTGAATGAATTATGCAAGCAGCTGCAGTTACACTCTCCAGGTGCACCAACTTCATCAAGCAGTGTAACATCATGTATGAAATGTGGATTTTCTGTTCCACAGTAATTGTTTGCATATCCAAATACCAGATACAGAAACAGTGCTTGCTACCATTTGGTCCAGAATCTTTTGTCCTCCCATGTGCTATCAAAGAGTAGAAAGATGAAAGTGTACAGAACCGTAATGTTTACCTTTGATTTATGTGGGTGTGGAACTTGGTCTTGACAGTAAGGGAAGAACAGGATGTTGAAAAAAATACTGCACCAAACGGGGAGAATGTGACAGGAGACTGGAGAAAATTGCATAATGAAGAGCTTTATGGTTTGCACTCCTCACCAAATATTACTAGGGTGGTCAAATCAAGGAAGAAGAGGTGGGTGGAGCATGTGGCATGTGTAGTGGAGAAGAAAAATTAATACATGCTTTTGGTGGGAGAAACCTGTAGGAAAGAGACCACTTGGAAGATGTAGAGGATTAATTGGGCTCATGGTACGGCAAGGCAGCAAGTTCATGTGAATGCAGCAATGAAACTCTGTGTTGTGTAAAGTGGGGGAGTTCACTGTCTAGCTGAGGGAGTCTAGCTACTGAAGAAGTGACTGTGGTCTGGGGAGTGAATGAGTGAGTGAGTGAGTCATTCAGTCCATTCACTTACAGTCAAGCATTGCCTAGATTAACATCAACGTGAGATGTTACTGTTGTGAAGTGACTAAGCCTGCATTGGTTGCAGAAATCACTTGAGTGCACAACTGCAAAGATGGCACCATGTAACTTCTTGTTACAGTCAGGGAATATTCAGAAGACTACTGCAGTTATAACTATTCAATATCTTGTAAATAAAATGAGACCAACTGACATGTTTGTTAATATACAAGAAACCAAATTGCCAGTATTGAGGATAAAACAAAACAGGACTTAACATGATGACCTCTTCCAGGTGCCTTTCACAAGAATAAGAACATCAAAATAAACCCTAAGAACTGCATAATTTGCTGCATCATTATTGTTTTTATGATTTCCACATTGTCAAATCTTCTGCCTTTCAGATTGAGTTTTATTTTCGGGAAATAAAATAAGTCACACAGTGCAAGGTTGTGAGTATGTGGAGGTTGCTACACTTGTAGGTGTCCATGTCTGGCTAAGAAGTGTTGCAAAAGCTGCGATGATGGGGCTGGTGCAATGTCTTGGTGAATTTGCCCATGCCCTGACAATCACTTTTCTGGTTGCTTGTGGCATACTGAGTCACAGAGACACTGCATAAATTGTAAATAATATTCCTTACTTGCTGTTTGACCTGCTGATGCGAACTCACGATGCACACTACCTTCTTGATTTGGGGAGGGGGGGGGGGGTTGTGGAACTGTGAGCAACACATTTGTCTTGCTGTGGGGACAAAGGAGATTTCCAAACCGGTGACTGGGCCTTTGTTTCAGGATCATAGCCATAGATTTGTGTTCCTTCACCAGTGATAATGTGTCTTAAAAACCCTGAATCTGATTCTGTGCACTGAAGCAATTCAGTGGCTGCAAACAAGCACTTCTCCTTCTGTTCGGCTATGAACACTCGTGGAACTAACTTCACCGCCACTTGTCTCACACCCAGATCTGAACTCACAGTTGCATGACACAAACTGATGAATATTTCCACTTCTTTGGACATTTCTCTGATCATTAATCTTCTGTCACTTTTGAATAAGGCAAATACTTTGTCAGTCCTGTCACTGTTCCTTCTCATCAGCAGTTGGCTGGGATGTTTATTGCTTTCCACAAGTTGTCATCCTTCTTTAAAATAGCAAAACCTTTCAAAAACTTGAGTATGGCTCATGGAATCCACTCCAAAATTCATTTCTTTGCAATATTTCCCTAGTTTTGACAGAATACATTGTGCACTTACTCCATTTTTTCAGTCATTCTGAATGTGATGACACAAACACTCATGCCCTCCTATCTGGGATCACATGAGACAGAGAAGCTACAGTGAGGGTACTGAGTGTGAACCAGTTGACACTTTTCAGTTGGAACATGTTCTGAAGACCGTGCATCCCTGGGTGCCTGTTCATATTGGAAAAATAATACCAATTTTGGTAATTTTTGAACGCACATAGATTAAGTCGGAAGCAACGTTTATTAAAGGGTGAATGATACTTCATTTCCAAGTTAACGTATGAATACACTACCACTGGCAGAAGAAATCTGGGTTGATCAAGGAAAAGGTGGCCAGACAACGTTGATGAAGATGGAACAAGACTGTCGCTGTTACTGATGCAACTACCATGAGAACTGCAGAAGTTTTTAAACCTCAGTTGTACCCTGTTTGAAGCTATGGCATAGCTGGTATCTGCATTGCTGGATTTATTGAATAGGTGCTGGAACACCAGAGCACAAGAAAGCCACATCTTGTGCATGAAGTTTCCTTCTGCACTACACAATCTTTATTCTATCTGACAGCTATCAGTTACAGCATGCAGACAGTTTGTTGATTGGGTTACATTACTATGATGTACAAATGAACAACAAGTGGGAGCTACTAGTTGTGAAGTGATACAATGACAGTGTATGTAGTTTGGTTGTTTGTGAGTAGGGTTGAGGGTTCTGTGTTCTGTGCAGATGTGATTAGTGGTGAGAGATAGTAAAGACAAATTCTGGAAGTGATCCTGCACATTACACTGTTGCCGCAGCTTGAGTGACACATCAGCTGATGGCATAGGGAAGGTGGCAACCAGAGCATTGACTGCACAGTGGAGGCACATGGCTGTGAACCACCCACATATTGTGCCCCTGGATTGCATGGAATAAAATATCAAATGGCTGTGTAGCTGGTTTAATGTAAACACATATAAATGCATGCTGTGTTAAAGGCAAGTTATGAATATATCTGTGTGTTGGGAACCGTCACTTCTTGTGAAGTAAAGTTTGATTTTGGCCTGATGAGCAGCAGATGACTGTCTTGGGCAGTTTGTTGAAATTTAGCAAACACAAAATTATTCCTATGTGTATAGTTTATTTCAGTTCTAGAGAGTGCATTTGTAACTGGAATCCACCACCGTATTAAGACACTAACTCTTATTGCAGCAAGTTGAGGGAAGCATTTGATGCCCTTGACACATCTGGTTCTGGAGAACTCTGCCTAGCAGATGTAAGTAAATTATATTATTTATGCCTTTGTTATTAAGTTACAGTGGATGGTTCCCAAGGTCATAAAAATGGAGGACTCACAACAGTGTTGAATGGAGCTCATTTGTTCCACTAAAACATCGTTATTTTGTAAAAATGCCAAAGCACATTGATGGATTTGTTCAATCTTGCCGCAGGTGTAAAAATTCCATTACGTTAGAAACTGGGCACTTGCATTCATAGTCACTGACAAAGACCCACCATTTCCACTTCCTCACTGTTGTGCTACCAGCGTCCAAATAGGTGGACGGAGGGTCCATAAGTTTCCAGTGAAATGACTACAGTAGCTTCTGTGTCTGGCGTGTGCTGTTTGGGGGTTTTGTAGGGCTGAAGAATCATAACTTGAGACAAAACGTTTGTTTGGGCCACAGAAGCAAAACTGGGAGGTCACTGATTGCACATTAATGAAGTAATAGAAATTTTAGAATGGCTGCAGGTGCATGGGACTAATTCATACCACAACTGAATTTTCCAGCGCTTGTAAAGATTGGACAAATTTGCTCTGGCATTATGATAAAAAAAAGTGATCACTTCATTTGAATAAATGAGCTGCATTTAATGTTGTAAGGTTTTTTGTTTAATTTTTGTGACAAATAGAACATACTTATTGAAAAACGTTCATTGGTACTCTGAACGTAGCAGGTAGCATGAGGCAGCATATTGTGTTCTTTTTTGTTTTAACACCCATTGTGAGGTTTGTGTGTGTGTGGTAGAGTGAGATTTTTAAATACTGCACCTCACATAGATCGAGAATTGTTTCCCTTTTGGAAGCAGCTGAGGTATTGTGACTTGTGCTTTAAAGTTAAATATTGTGTTGTAATATCTGAAATGTTAGCTAATATAAATGTGTCTGAATGAAACCTATAGCATTGTCCGGGTAGGCAGGCATTTGTCTGACGTGTTTCCTTTTAATCGGAAACAAGGAGATGCTTTATTGCCATTGCTTTTTAACTTTGCTTTAGAGTATGTCATTAGGCAGGTTCAGGTAAACCAGGATAGCTTGAAGTTAAATGGTACACATCAGCATTTGTTTTATGCTAATGTTGATGATATATTGGGTGGAAACGTACATACCTTAAAGAAAAACACAGAAGCTTTAGTAGTTGCTAGTAAGAAGAATGGACTAGAAGTAAATGGTGATAGTAATTACATGGTCATATCTTGATATCAGAATGCAGGACTACAGCACAAGATGAAGATTGTTAATAGTTTGTTTGAAATGGCGGAACAGTTCAGATATTTGGAAAAAACCGTGATGAAAATTCTCATCAGGAAGACATTAAGAGCAGATTGAAGTCAGGGAATGCTTGCTATCATTCAGTGCAAACTCTACACTATACTATACTATACTATACTAAATATTGTTGTATGTGACAGTAGTACTTGTTCAGTAAATAATTGAAATTTATCCTGTAATTTAATATTGTTCAATACCATTTCAGGTGTGCATGGCATTTAGAATATTAACCAACAGGAACTTGTCACTTTCAGACTTGAGGAATATTGTTGCAAGTCAAAGAGGTAAGTTACATTCATAAATGTTGTGTAAGAAACCCACTTACAGTAGTCCGATATGTCAATGAAACTTCACAGAAATCATAAGATTTGTGTGGTTCTTTTGGCGGTGACCTAAAGATTATGGTCGCATTGCTGTGTGGTTTGGTACATGGGTTCAGAGATTTCATAGAAACTTGGTAGCTGTGTTTGGAGAACGTGATATGGCTATATGGAGGTGAGGGAGGCTGGGAACTGTGACCATATTTGTTCCTGCAGAGTGTTGTGTTTTTATACCCTGATGATGGAGGTGACATCTTCCTGCAATACATCGGTATGTACCTACCAAGTTACACAGTGTCACATCCCAGAAGAACCAAATAATTCACAGAATTTGCACTTGCATTACATTATGCAAGTTGAGAAAGAGTAATATATGGGGTTTTGGTGGGGAAACAAAACAGACCATTTGGCAGACATCAGTACAGATGGATCCTGAACAAGTATGGTGGGAGGGTCTGGCTCTGGGGGACAAGTGTTGGGCAGTTGTGAACATAGTGATGAACTTTTAAGATTCATAAAATTTGTAGCTGGTCTCAAACTGTTGACTGCTCAAGGACTGTCCTGGTGTGGAGGAGAGGAAATAGGGCAATTGTTTGTTGATTCAACTTGATGTTTTGTGATGATGCATCTTTCACCGTCCTTTGGCAAATCTCATAATGTGTGTGCTTCTCATTGCAGGTGTGTTAGGTCGAGAGGTGAAGGACATTCCACTGGAACAGCTGAACGTGAACTTTGAGCAGTTCTGTGCTATCGTGGCTGAGTTTAAATGTTATGAAAGTGAGGCTCACAAACTATGGGAGTTAGTCCTAGCCAAAACCACTCGCCTTCTACAGACTATTGTCTCCCCCCTCACAAAAATTCTAGGTATTTGTACTGTTAGTTGGCCCCACCCAAAACTTAAGCCATTCACATCTTGGTGTAATGCACGTTGGTGCATGGTTTTGAGTTTCCAACAGCGTGCAGGAATTTCTTCCACTCATATCACACTTAGAATACTAGGCCATAAAATTCCTTAAGCTAAGGGGTTTTCATTTTAGCATATACATGTAGAATCTTCCACTTGAAGTTTTTTGTTGTTGTGTTTCACCCAAACAGGTGGGCTGGTTTATCAAATGTCTTAAGTTTTTTTAGTACACGTTACTTCCGGTTTTGTAAGTGACAATGTTTGAAATTCACAAAAATTGCATTTTGAAACTAAGATTCGAGGTTCTCACAGTGATGGTGTGAAGATTCATGTCTTCTGGGGTGAGATGCTGTGTTGTTGGGTGATTGGTTCCTGATGGCTTGATAGTGCCTTGATTTTTTTGTACTGCTTGACCACTACAGTCTTGCAGAACACATGAAACTGTGGCATCACATTGCAGAAGATTTGAAGCTTTATTGTGGCATTTAGTATTTGAAAGTTGTCTTAGTTTCTGTAACAAAGTGATGTTCTTTTGTGAAATGAATGGAATATGAGGCCAGTCCAGTGACATTGTAACAGTTGACATGATGGCAGCACAATGCAGAACTTCCTGGAGGAAGTATCAGTTTTTTACTGGGATTGCTGCAACTGAGGATGTGTCCACATTAATAGGTGGGAGGGGTGTGGACTGGGTAAATGTGGCTCGTGATATGGACAAGTGGTGGGTGCTTGTGATCACTGCACTGACCCTGCAGTTTCCATGAACTGGGGGGAATTTTTTGACTATCTCCTTAGTGAGGAGAGTAAATTTCATAATGTTATCTCTGTGTTTTGGGCCACAGTAGGGTACTGAACAGTTGCATTCCTACTAGAAAATCTCCTAAGGGTTATTTACCAATAAAATCTTGCAACCTGTTTCTTGTGACTGAAGTGAGTCATACACACCTGCATGTGTAGCCAAACAGATGTTACATACATGGATTTGGAAAGTATTTTTTGTGGTATTGAAATATACTAATTCACCATATACTCTAAGTAAGCCATAAATCTTAATTAAATAAATATAGGTGGGTCACAGTGTTCAGGAGTTGGACATTTCTTGATGACCCATTGCAATACCATTCCTTTTACTTCGTGGCTGGTCTGACATATTGGGATGAAGCCACAGGGCTATTACTTGACTTTTTCCACTCTCCCATTGTTGGGCAGATCACTCTTAGATCATTCAAGCTCCTTTGTTTCATTAAGTGACATTGATTGCTTGCAAGCTGTGTGGAATGAGATGCTCTTCAATCATTGAATGTATTTGTTGCTTCTAAAAAGTGTCTGTATTTTGTTAAAAATGAACTGCCATGCTTTTCATTCTTTGTAATTATATTTTGTATTTTTATTATGCATATTTCATAAGATCTTGGGAACACACAGACATTTCGTATTGGAGTTCTGATGTTATGGCAGTTTCAGCTGTCCCGTCACTCACTGACATCAAGACACTGCAGTGTTTCATATCATTTCATGGAAGTATGTTCAGAGAAGAATTGCATAAACTTTAGAAAGTCAGGAGTTTTGTTTGACCAGTGTAACTGAAAATCATGTCCAGTATGGACTTTGTCTTACTAAATGTAGACCAGACTGTTTGGGCGTGAAGTGGCATAATGGGATGGCACATGGAATTTTAGTGATATTGGGTGGAAGAGATTTGGTAAGCAAGCTGCTTATTATGGAATAACTGAATTTGCACTGTAATTTTGTTTGAATGCTATTATTTTCATCTTGCTTGTTAGCGTGAATTTTGATGTTCTATTATTTTTTGTAGGTGTTTGGTTTTGTGCTGCAAGGGACAAAATATTAGATGCTTGCTTATGGCCAGCCATAACCCACATATAAATGGCAAATTATATTTTGTGAGTGTTGTTATATAGGATCATTATTTTATCTGACAACTGTTAGTAGCCTCTATTCCTGAGTTCACTGCACTTACAAACCTTCAGTGTCCAGTGAACGGCGTCTCCAGTAAATATGGTGAGTGAAACCCTAATATGACCTGCAGTGCACGAACTAAAACACACAGATTCAAACTTGTGGTATGTAACGGTAGTGGTGGGCACTACACCGCCTGCCATGAAGCAGAAATGTAAGTTGTCAGATAAAATAATGTAATAGCTTATGTTCATATATGACAAGTAGTATCAGAATTATGAGTTTATCTAAGGTAATAATTCTATAAGGATATAGCAGTCATAACACAACTATATTATCAGGTGTATATAACTTATCAGCTACATGTTTCGGCCAGTGCTGCTGCGGCTGTGCTGTGCTATATCCTTATAGAATTATTACCTTAGGTTCTAACAAACACAATGGGAATGGCGCTACTTGAAGTATGAGTTTATTTCACAGCAGGTTTTATACCAGATAGAACAGCTGTTAATGTTTTAAGAACTTGAAATAATTAACACTAAAGTTATGTTCCTTTGTTAGTTTTTAATAAATTGTGCACACATGTATCTGGATGTGACGGCTTTAAAGGTGTGTACAATCTGCAATCATTAAAGACACACTGACACTAGCCAATCAGAATTCACATAAATAACATGTAACAAGTCTGTTCCAACTTCACAGAAAACAGTGTCATTGCAGAGACCAGAGAATTAATGGAATCTATTGTGAGAATCTTGTAGGACACACAGTTGCACTCTGTGGGAAGTATGTAGAGGTCTTGATGTTAAACCTGGTGGTACAGTATAGTTTTCAGTGTGGTATGAAGTGTTAGTATTATATAGTGGTGTTCGTGGCATGATACTGTGGGGTAATAGGGAACAAGTGGATGTAAAAGTATGTACAGGCAGGTCTTGTTATATGCGAACCCTTTTTCTGTGATTTTGCTTTAATGCAGCTTGAAAATTACACAGCTTTTTGAATTTGTGCAATAATTCTTGGTTTAATGCTATTCGGCATAGACAATCCATGACACACTTATTGTCTCTAGCAGGCTAGCAGAGAATGACATCCCTGTCTTGCCTTCATTCACATGTATGGATTGATTATGTTGGTGATCTAATCATGCAGCTCATTTAGTTTCCTCTGCAGTAGCATTGACTCTTCTTAAAATTGTGAGTGGCAATGTAAATTTACATCACCTAATATAAATCTGCATCACATAATGTAAATCTACACCACCTAATGCAATCCACATGAAAAATTAGCGAAAGGCAATCAGTATGCAAGAGAAATTAGACATAATAAGCTGACTTAAAGAAGTTTTTTATAGAGGCCATCCTGTTGTGTAGTAGTAAATATATGTATATTATCGTCTAAAACACAACATATGTACATCAACACAGTGATGAAATATCAATTACATCAGGGCTACATGTTTCAGCTGTAAAACAGCCATCATCAGGCCAATGCAGAACATATGCAAGGGGTCACAAGTTGATATGGGAAGTGTACTTCCCATACCAACTTTTCCAGGGCTGAAGTTGCCAGGATGTGAGGCTGACCATTTATCACCATTTGTTGTTTACCTTAAGAATTAGTGCAGCCATTTGTCTACCCCTCATATATTCTTTTATGTCATGTATTGGGGCAACTTGTATTTACCTCTGTCATATTTATGGATTTGTGATGTTGGAAACAAGACTGGTCTGTGCTGACTAAATTAGAAGTCTCATGATCTTGTTCGTTCCATTAGTGTGTGTCATGTGATGTGCATGCAGTTGTTGTTCTGCATGGTGTGCACCAAGTTGTGTTGATTCACTTGAAGGTGCTTCTGTTCATTGTCTTTCTCCTAGTTTTTCACATTAATATTTTCCACTTCCATATTTATTCAAGCACAAAGAAGAATCTGGTTTTTATTTGAGTTGTGTTGTTACAAGGAAAACATTTTATGCAGTGGAGGATGTATGAGTGGGTGAGTCACTTCTCACGTGCCAGCCCAAGAACAGAGTGGGAAGTATTTTTGTTAAAGGTTAAAAACAGCAATTGTGTGTCTTCACCACTCTGTGGCTCTCAGTCAGTTGAATGTTGCTGATATAAATTTTAATGCCAGTTCTATTATAGCAGTTGTAGATCAGGAAGCTTGTGTCATAATAGATGGTGTCCATCTTGCCATGTTTGTGAGTGGCAGCCAGCATATTGCAGGACATTCCGTTAGAGCTGCCATTCAGGAACAGGCCCTATAAATAGCACTTTGAGAGCTTTATCTGAGCTGCTCTTTTGTACACTTTTATAACTAAAAGTTGTTTAAAAACTGTTATCTTAGTCTATCTGCCTGCCTGTCAGTCAGCATGTAGTAACTTAAAAATTGCTGGGCAGATGTAATGCTGGATTTGATTTTGGAGATTTGTACTAAAACTGGCAGTATATTACAGTGTTGGTTAATATATGTAAAGAAAATCAGAGGCTGTGTAATGACCTGCCCACAAATCGGCACATACCCAAGTATTAACTCGGTAAATAGTTAATGATGCAGGGACTGTTTCAAAAGTTACACATTCTATGAGGTAGTTAAGTAAAAGTCACTTGAGACCTGTAGGTTGGATTTTAAACAAATGTTTTATTGCAAGTTGTTGTACAAATACAGCATAAACATGCCACGTAAGTTCTTTTAACATGGCTCAGTCAGATGAAAGTATGAAAATGTTTTTACTGCTAATTTATTGCAGACAAGTTTGGTACAGCTTAGTCAGTTTCAGCATAGTTCCAGGTCTGTCATATGCAGTATGTGCTTCTCACCTATGCTGATAACTTGCTGTCCCTAGAGCTGCAAACAGTAGTGTCTAGATATTCACACTTTTAAGGTTTTTATTTGACTTGGCTGTATATTATCTCTGTATTGCAGCAACGGAATACAAACCATGTTTGTGCTTCTGTTGTACCTTTTAGCTCAGCTGATTAATTAGGTAAAGACAGTTAAATATTTTAAGTAATTTTTAGTAAAATAATTATATTTTGTATGTGTCACTTAGTAGTGCTGACTGCTGTGGTGTATGTATGTAGCACAATGTTCTGTGTACTGTAGAGTGGGCTCTGTCACCTCGTCCACTGCGGTCTTTGCCTTTGGGCTCTACTCCCAATACTCGGAGCAACTGCGTGCGAGATGTGTACCTGGGTGGTTCATGCCATAACACCAGCTGGAGAGAAGATATTGCTATCCCTATGTTGAAGTAAGTATTGTTGCTGTGAGCAGTTGTCAGCTCCTCATTAGTCACTCTGCCCATAGAGTGGTTAGTGTCAAGACACAGTTAGCAAAATAATTGTGCAGCTGGACAGTAGTGCAGTACCATGCAAGTATTTGCTGTGTGGTGTTGAGCAGCATCTGTCAATGTGTAATGCATGTTCATGTCTCAGTTGCATAGCTGCTTAACCCTGGCAGAAGGACCTCCCAGTAGCCATTGTTCTCTGTATATTCCAGTCCATTGCCTAGTCACTGTACAGCCAGTGCTGTCCCAGTCTCCTCACTACTGTACAGCTGCACAAATATTCGTGTAATTTTTATGCCATTTTCTTTGCATTGATACAGTTGCTGTGCTATGATTTTAATAATTTTTAAGGTATTATGACGTTATGCACATTGTGGCAAAATCTTGCGTCACCACTGTTAAACTGGAAACCTGGTTCAGAGCAAGCACACGACAATGTACTTATCTTTAAGGACTGTCATTTCCTAGAATGTTAAAAAAATAAAATAAACATTGATTCATGTGCGGGAATTTTGGTTGTCACAGGATCAAGTCCAACATGATGTGAAGCTTTGGCAGCACGCGAGTTTAGGATCATAGTGCCTTAGTCGTCAGGGGTTGGTTTTTGGAGGGGAAGTTGGGGTTATGTGTGCACTGTTGGTTTTATATAGTACAGTTTTTGAAGCAAAGAAACTGATTACTTGAGAAATCTGTGAATAGGGTTAGGATTCTGAGTGTGCTGTGCAGTGAAGTGCTGGAGAAATGCTGTTATGAGTCATTGGGATGCATGTCTTTTGCTTTAGAGTCTAGTTGGAATAAGGTTCTGCGGAGGGCAATTTTGTCTTCCATGGTATTTTGTTCAGTGAATTGGTTATTGCTTTCTCTTTGGTTTTTAGGTATTCCAGTTTACCTAATCTATTAGCATGGCAATTAGAAATATGGGAGAGGTGGTGGGTATATCATGGCCTTGCATTTTGTTTTCACAGAAAATGCATGATAAGAAAACAATGACAAAGATACATGCCCTGCCTTGCTCAGATTAATAATGTCATATGAAGTGTTTCTTTTGTAGGGTCCATTGGTGCAATGGCTTTATTGCATAGCAATCCTGCAGTGAGCCAGAATTTATGTCACATGATAAGAAAGACGGTCTGTCATATCTTTATGTGGTACTGGGCTGTTTATACTCATATTTGTAGCCTGATTGTAATTCTTGTACTTGGAATCTGGAAAATGTGGAAATTGAGGAGGAGAGTGGGAAGGGGACTGGTGTTTGTTTCTTATTGCAATGTACACCAGCACAAAGATGGAGAGTAAGACATGCCAATTGTGGGTGGTTAAATGTGAATAAGGAGATGGCCTGAGGGTCGGAGAAGTAACTGTATACAGACCATAGAACCAAGAAACCCCACCCAAAAAAATAATGTGAGGTACAATACAAGTGGCAGTGTCAAACAAAGGAAAAGCACCAAGGGTTGAGGGAAGAACGGAGAAATATTTTAATATGCGCTATAGGATTGTTAGAGTGTACAGATGTGAATACATGATACAAGGTTTGTGTACTGTGTACTGTGCACTTGGTGTTAGCAGGCACGTAACATGTAATATATTCATATCGACAAATGCTTGTTGCAGGAAGAACGGTCTGACATACTTCAACCCACAACTTTGCCAGTGGAGCAAACGTCTTATCCCCATAGAGGCAGCTGCAATGGACAACAGTTACGTTCTGCTGTTTGTTATTACCAGCACAACACGCTCCATAGCCTCCATGGCTTTGGTATGGGCATATACCCAGTTCTTTATAAGTTGTGGAGTTCTTACAAGGTTACAGTGGCATTGCTGAAGTTGAGTCAGGTCCACTGGGGCATTATGCCTGCCATAATATCCCTGAAGTTTTGAGTCTTGTGTTCCTTTTTTCATGAACAAAGCCTACTTTCTACCAATTTGGCATAGTGTAGTTTACATAGTGAGTTTGGGTTTACATTTGAAGATTGAATTCTTGTAGTATACAAAGCCATTTCAGTTGGTAAATAGTTAACTGTTCTGTCAGAGGAACCTGCTGCCCTCATCTTCATTGTTGAAGTAGTCCAGGAATGTGCTCGTCTTGGATTGCATAGACATGGAGAAGCAGACAGCAGAGTTCATCATCTCTGTAGCCTAGCACTGGCACTTCTGTTTTCACTGAGGACAGAGATCACACTTTGATGATTTCTTCAAGCAGTCGGTTTGTACCACACACAAAGTGGGTTGCCAGTATTCTACAGAGAAGTACTGTTGAATCCATACCAGGATGTGAGACAGTGTCATCAGGGAAGGATCGTACTGCCTCCATCTTCATGGTTAAATAGTCCAAGAAGAATGAGTCATACTTTTAATCGACTGCTTCACCTTGAAGATGGAAGCACCATAAATCTTCAGATTGTCACGATTTCTGGCTGAACAGTGTGATTTAACATGCCAAAGAGTTGAATTTTCAGCAGCACCACTTTGGGAACCTCGAACTGTTCAAATTTATACCACACAGAAAACGCACCCATCTGGTGATTTTGCAGACCAGTGGTTTGTACCATATAACAAACAGTGGGTTTTTGTTGTAGCCTAGGATTGGCATTTGCTTGGGTGTTCCCATAACAGTGCGTTATACTGCATACCAAACAGCAGGACAGCACAGACAGATTTTTTGGGCACCCAGTTCTTGAGTTTGAAAGTATGAAATTTGGTACTTTTCATGGGGTTGAGGATTCAGGTCTTCTGGGATGTGACATTGTGTTGAAAGTGGTTCCCAGCATTTCAAAGACTGTGGTACTGTCATCTTAACCCTTGAAAATGGAGGCAGAATGATCAGGAACAGCTTACCTAATGACATACTGTGCCATCCCAGAAGGCTGCAGTCTGTAGCAACTCCACTCAGATCTCACTTTCCCTGGATTGTTGCCCAAGGAATGTTTATTGGTTTTACCATTTTTCTTTCTGATGTGCCATTTTTGAGGGAGGGACAGGACAGGACAGAAAGAGACGTGTGGCTGTAGCATGTGTAGATCCTTTATGTTGGTGATCTGTGTACATGACTCTAATTTATTTACTATCTTTATTGGAATGTTCCAGCTGTGTTCTCCTCTGGCAGCTGTCATTCTGTCAGTGCTTCATACCTTCCTCTTGCCAAGCGCATTTGAAGGACTGTGCCTTGATACAGTGTATTGTGTGTTACAGGCAGCTCATTACATTGGTCTGAACTGCAATGTGGTGCTCTGTGTCCAACATTTGTCTGACGATGCTGTCGTTGGGAATGATAAGGTGAGGCATGCATTATGTTTGTACAGTTAACACATGTCACACATGTAGCTTCATTGTCATTCAACATTTCCATCTTGGGGGATATGGTCAGTATAATGACAGTCTGCTGAAATTAAATGAGGTTAGACTTACATTAAACACCCGAGATTCACAGGAGGTACATTGAGGCCATCTGGAAATGAGTGTACCAGAAATAAAGTCAGACAGCTTTACCAGTAATTGAAATATGTACCGGTTTTGACAATAACACGGCCGTTAGGTATGTTAAGTTTCAGTTTCCTGTCTTTTAATGTTATGAGAGTTCTTATTGCAGTGCTGCAGGCAAATCTCAGCCTACCTACCCCACCCACTGTGCCCAAAACTCAAATGAAACTTTCCCAGAACATTGGATTGGTTGAGGAAGACTTTTGATTGGCCTGCCCATTCAGCCGACCTCATGCCTATGGATTTTTTGTGTGGGTTTTTCTGATTCAGTTAATTGTAGTGTATGAAGGATGAAATGGAGAAGTTCGTTAATTTGCCAGTATCTGAGTAATGTGCGATACTTTGTATTCTTATCAACACCAGTTCATTTTTTTTCAGTCAACAATTAAAGTTGTTTTTCTTTCATCTTGTTATATTCATTTTGACGTGCTGTATGAATGCCATGTACAGGATTTATAGGTTTTGAATGAAATGTCAAGTGGCAACATTTGTGTTACAAGACTATGAAAGTAACAGATTAGGTCTGTACCCACACTAGAAAGCATGGTAGAAGTATAGCTTCACTCAGCAATAGGTGGAGGTGCATGATCAGCTTTGTGCCCAACTGCATTACTTCCAGCCGCAGAACCTGTGGTACCTTTTTGAGTAGGAGACCAGGTCACCCATTCAGTATGGCCATTTTGGAGAAGAGAACATTTGCTTCCCATGCCAGGAATCAAAACCTAGGCCATTCTACCTTTAGCCTGGCCACTTTATTGACTGAGCTATTTGGGCAAGACTGTAACAGAGTATACAGTAGTAATTATAAATTTAGTGGTGTTCATTTGGTGTAGGATGTAAAGCTGTGTAGGGTTGTTCATGGTTACCAGCATTGTGGCAGAACATTCTGCCTCCATGTTTCTCTGAAATGTTGGTAGCTCTGATAGAAGTCTCAACTTGGTGACTCACAACAAACACAAGCAGAAAGTAGACAAGTGCTTGGGATAAAGGAGAGGAGAGGAGAGAAGAGGAGTGCACAGTCAAACTGCTAAATGTGTTTGTCTTCAGATCATCAGAAGCAATGCTGCTGTGTTTACTTCCAAGTGAATTCACATTGTTGGCATGCACAGTGGAATTTCATCATCTGGGATTTCAACATCTTGTGATCAGCCATTTTGGTATCATTGTTGTGTCCTTCACACTTGGTTGTGATAAGTCACGGTTGACCATATGGCTGGCCAGTCAGCTGTCACCACTGTCGTGGTTGATCACATTTTTGTATCAATTCTTCACTGTCTCTTGAATGACCACTTCATATTCAGGCATGTTCCTTTGATTGTAATGCTTGATTCATTTGGCCAGCTTCCTTATTTGTGTTATAATTAGGGTTTTGGAACTCTAGTGATTCTGAGGTTTGTTTGTTTGTTTGTTTGTTTGTTTGTTTGTTGGTTTGAGCACTCCCACAGAGTTGAATCAGCATTGTCCCAGGTGGTTCTGACTGTGGAATCATTCATTCCAAGAGTCCTCTGAATATTAATGTTGCTTTAACAGCTGTTGACCCTAATCAGAACTGTGACAGGTTTGAGTTTCTGGTGGTGGTGTTGCTGATGATGGTAGTCTTCTAGGATGTGACTTTTAAATTACTTCTTTTCTGTCATATTTTTGGCAGTTACATGACTCTTTTACAGGTAGCAGTTGTTATCTGGGGTTGAATGTGGCAAAAGGGGGATTGAACAAACCCGTAACACAATGCAGTGACAGCAGTCAGGATGGCAGGGCATGTCAGAAACTGTGTGACTGTCATGGGGCATCTGTGGAAGTGGTTGAAGTGAAACCACATATACGCAGAATTATGGATAACACATCCACCTGTAATAGGGTCTTATTGTGCTGCATTGGAGGTGTGTGGCCTCGCATGATATGTGACCGGTAAGGAAGACGAACTGCACCGTGGCATACACGCATGCTTACCGTATGATGACATCTGTCAATGCCTGCAATCCAGCATTTGAGGCAGCTGAAGCACTGTATCATCCCTCTTGACAGTGTTGTGATGATGTGTGTGAATTGGTTCAATTTGTAATGTGATCTAGGAGGAACGGTGTACAGTGAAGAAGTTCTGAGACATGAATAATGTCAAACAGAAGATTCACGTCTTCTGCACTGTTTGGGCAAATAGTTACAGACATTTGGAGGATCATATTGCCGTCAAAACATTAGTACCCACTTGTTCAGTGATACAGCTTCGCATCCCAGAAAACTTGAATCTTCAGCAAGAGAATCTAAAAATCTTGGTGGTGTTACACCAATTTGTGTATAAATGATTCACAGTCAACAACAGAAGTTTGTCAAGGTAAGTCCCACACCAAATACTGTAGCACATCTGTAAGTCAGCAGTTGGAACGGTCACATATGTGCACAGAAGACTGCCATTATGCAGATCATTGAGTAATTATGTGTGAACATTTAAAATGCTGCACTGGAATTACCTTAGTTATAATCAGAGGTGAAAATTGGTTCTGCAGCCTACCAAAATTATCTTTCTCTGATGACATCACAGCATGGATGAATCTCTTGCAGCATACTGAAACAGCAGGACAGTATGTTCAAAACAATATAAGTTGTTGTGCTGCAAAGCAATACAGATTTTTATAGCAAAAGAATTGGTTGTATTTAAATTGCTGTTTGTTCTGAACTTTGTAACCTTGCAGTCTTCTGCTCCTGTGATGTTTGTGATGTGATTGATTTGCATGGAGTAATTAGAGGATCAGGACCTGCCTTGGTTCAGCTGGTTAGTTGCCAGCTGAACCATGGGGGCCCAGGCTCCAACCTAGGCCACTGCATGTAGAAAATGTGGTGTACAGAGTGGCATCAGGACATGTTTTGAGTACTACACTGTACTGCTGTCATTGTAATTCATTTGGGCTTCTTATTCATTCATCCATCACTGACATATAATCTTAGTGATTGTTAGCCTTTAAATAATTCACTTAAAAAAATAACGAATGTTACTTGATTGTACACACACACACACACACACACACACACACACACACACACACAACAGGCCCCCGTCTTTAATGTAACTGCATGGTTCACTCCATAATATTGAAAGCTACTATTGTTTCAGCTGTCTAAGCAGGCTGTGAAGGACTACAATCGAGGTCGTATGTACCTATCAGATCTGGCAAACCGTGAAAGTGTACCAGTGTTTGAGTCAGTGGCTGAAGCAGTTGACTGTGTGATACATAAGTGCAGTTGTCGATAGTGGACCAAATAACATTGCTCTTTTGACTGTATAAGTGATGTATGGTGGGCCAAAAATTGTCTGTTTTATCAGACGGCTGATACAGGTTGCAAGTCAAAACATAGCAGGTCTATGTGATAGTTCAGCCTGCACGTGTTGTAAGGTGGGAATTTTTGAACGTGCACATACTTGTGATGTTACAAGCAGATTGTGGTGTTAACGTTGGTAGTGAGGAGGACAGTCACAGGGTGAACAACATTGGGGAATTGAATTCGAGATGCTTGGCATGAGTGGAATAGTTTGAAATTAAGATATTTTGATAAAGTTGTGATGTGGTGGTAAATTCAGATTGGGCTGTGTCATGTTGCATTCCACTTGTGCAAAGAGCCCACTCAGTTCAAGATACATAATGAAATTTCATTCCATAACCTTTTTTAAAATCTTTGCTGTGTTGATAGGGGAAGTAAATACTTTGTGTAATTGAGATGTGCTTGTTGAGTGCTGTGCTTCTGTGACTAACAAAATCCAAGTGCTGCCATTTACAGTTTTTGAAAAACAGGCTCTGAAAATTTGGGGTATCGGTTTATGTTTTACAGAATGAAATGTGAAAATTCTTCAGTGACAATTTATGGAATAGTTGTGCATCTGCTGCCCTGGCAGTTGCAGTATGTGTATAAAAATTGGCAGGTACTGCACATTGGCTTGCCAATTAAGAGTTACAGCAGTGTGTTAACAGTTGAGGGGTTACCATTGCAGCATTAAATCTGCAAATGGACACAGTTATTGGATTTCCATCTGCTCTGTACACAGCAACTCCAACTGGAAGTTTCATTGTTGGTATCTTGAACTTCATGTATCAGCGATTGGCAGCAAAATGTATGTTGCTCTGGTGACTGGTGTGTGAGAGAGTGAGTGGGTACAGGTGGCTTATGTCAAAATGAAGACAGCATGTTTCAGAATTCAGTATTGTGATCTGTAAGCTTGCTAGTGAAGCCATGTCTCGTTTGTTTTATGTATTTTACAAGGATTTATGTTGAAAAGGTGGTTTAAACATGGGCACCCAAGAGTTTATAGTATGATCTTTCTTTTATTATGCCATCTGTTTTTAAATGTGTAAAAGGTGAGGCACAGTTGATATTGATAGCCTTCAGAAGAGGACATGAATTTTATCTGACTGTTCCATACTGTATCATGCTTATGATGGCTGCTTTTTAGCATAAAATTAAGTATGTAGGTAGATTATATCTGCCCTCAGCATGTGGTGGTGCTGAACTGGCATGGAGTGGCACATCATTTTTGGAACATGTGTGAAGATCGTCATTACAGAAAATATAAACTAATCCTGCACTTTCATGCCATTTTGTTTTTCTTTTTAAATGGAAGTAGTTATGTGTTTCATTTTGATCTTGTAAGACTGCTTTGAGTAATTTGATACACAGGAAGTGTGCAGTTAATTGCTTCATTGTTGCTCACTGGTCCTCATATTGATATCTCGTGCAGCGTGTTGCGGTATTACAAAACACTTTGTCCTTTCTGCTAAATACTCCTTGTAGTTTTAAATAATGAAGGTGTTAATAATGTTGCCTGTAATTAGGATCTTAGTGATATATTTTATTTACTTGGGTGTGCCTTGATTTGTTATCACCAAAGATGGAACCAAATATTTCCAGCAGTTGACATAATGACATGGGTTTGCAGTGAGCCAAAGTTGTGAAACGGTACATCGGTGCAGTGTGTGGTGCAGCTACCTCAGAGAACACACGGTAGTGACCGTGTGAAAATGTTGGATGTTCCATTGAGTTGTTAGAACGAGTCATCCCTCACCCTTCTGCCCCTTTTCTCCATCTCTGTTCTGGTCTACATTTGCCACAGCTTATACAAATGCAGTAAATACTTATCCTTCTTTAAGATGTGTTGTGTGCAAGTTTCAGCAAAACACTTGCATGTTGTCTTCTGCCTTAGCCATTTTTATGTACTGTTTGATGCAGTATTGTTATTAGTTGGTCATCAGAGTTGGTACAGAACATGGCGATTTGTGTATAATTTTGTGGTAAATTCATTTTAAAAATTTTGTTTTTTTACTCTCAAATTATATCAACAAGCAGCAGCTTCTATGTAGATCCCAGGTACGAGGGCTGTGAGTAAAGAATGTAAAACAGTGTGAGCGTAAGTGGATGAAGAAGGTGTGGGTATGTTGGGTCAGCACCATCCCATTTGGTACTTAAGGCTTCAAAGAGAGTTGTTCACTTTTCTTTCTGAAGTCTATGGACCCTGCAGTTGATTCATTTTCTTTTCTTCTACCATTTTATTAGAACAACTTCCTGTTGTCAATGAAACAAAATTTAGTATTTATTTGTAAAAATTATTTGTGACACTGGAACCACAGAAGTAATGTACCATGTCAACGTAACCTAAGTTGTGGGTATTATGACATTTAGTTTCAGTAATTGTGTCTGTCTGTTTCCTCAAGTTTTTCTGAGTGGGCAGTGTCATTTCAGTTTGTGCGCCCATACAGTAGGAGTACATGATACAGCAGAACACACTATGTCTCCAAATGGTTCATATTTGCAAGAGAAGAGCATTTACTTAATTCAGTGGTTGCTGTCCCTTTCTGTTTACAGTGTTAGTTAACAAACAATTATTCCCTCCAACACAACTCTGTCTTTATCATAACAGACAGACAGTTGTGTTGGACAGAATACTTGATTGTTCATTGGTTTACTGCAGATGCAGCGATCACACTTATCATGGCACAGCCACCTACCATGATCTAAAACACATTCCAATACCTCTCACCAAACCTACAGGTATGGTGTTTGGTTGCTCTTTTTAGGCTCCAGACTGCACAATTCAGAATTCTTTTGTGCAGCTGTAGCAGTTTTGGCATTCAGCTGAATGGTGGCTTGCCTATTTTTGTGTCACTCTATACCAAGTTCAGGGACTCTATTGGATCATTTATTGTATTAACGTAGCCAACTCAGCTGACCACCAACAAATGTGGCCGATGACTGCAAGTAGTGACAAACAGTAGTTGTCGGATTAAAGAAGGACTAGAAAACTGTACTCTTCAGGTACAGTAGGGTTATGTCTGTTCAGTTTATTAAATCTTGGCAAATGGGAGACCAGGCAAGTCGTACAAGAATGCAGTGATTAGTTTAGTACCTGACAGAAATGTGGATTTATTAGTCAGTCACAAGTACTTACATTTGCATTTATATATAAATTTTGATTATACTCCTTTAGGTGTGGCGGTGGTTTGAGACTTTTTTGCCCCTCATCTTATCCCTTTTATTTTATTGTTTAAGAAGTCTATGCCTCTGTATTTGGGTGCAGTGAGAGTAGTACATGCAAAATTCACACTTGTAACAACTAAAAATAATTTTAGAAAATACTTTGTAATTAAATAGACTAATTGAAAGGCACGTTTATGTTCCATTTGCAGAAGACAGCAACAGTTTCCAAATACAGTTTATTTGCTTGTGTATGTCTGTGGAATCAAGGCTTAAAAAATGAGTATGATAGAAATGTAAATAATTTCAGGTACTTGCAATTAATAGTGTGTGGGACTTGTGTTGTTTGTGTGACACGCAAGAGAAAGTTAATGTGCATACATTTCTTCAATATTTCTGTTGCATGAAGTTGTGTTACAGGTAGATGTTGGAAAATGGAAACATTTTAAGCCCAGATTCTGTCATATATACAACATAAAATGGAACGTGTTAGTTTTATGCATCAGTTAGAAACTTCAACTACTTACAAAGACATATATGCTACCTTTGGGCTGCATAATGTTGTCAGTTTTCAGTTACATGTTCTAATTCAAATATTTCATATTAATTAGACTTTTTGTAAGCAGAATATTAGTATTTTACATAGACAGTGCAAAACTGAAAGGCAGCTGATCAAATGCATAACAGATGTTTCCCCTGTGTATTGATTGCATACTTTAATGTAATTTCTCTCTGTAATGTGTTAGACCCTTGATATTAATTTAATTACACATTTTTATAATTAGGTAGCACAATGTACATATATACATATATTTTTTGTAACCACAGACTCCTTTTTTATGTTGTGTTGGCAAGTAAAGAAATCCATCCTCGTTGTATGATTTATAAATTTCAGGTTATGCTAACCATTAGCTTTTAAGGCTTACATTACATAAATATTTATTGTGGCATTAAATAAATAAGTGGATGTGTATCTGTGTGATTGTCCTTGTCCATTCCTTACTTTCATTGCCTTCAAGGGGAATAAAAATAATTAGGCTGTAAAAGGAAATATTTCCATACTTAGGACAACTGCTGGTTGGTGGAACATTTTGGAACTTTTGAGAAGCTGAGAGTTTCTCAGCTGGTCAGATCCCTGCCAGGTATGATTCCTGAAGGTATAATACTATGTTCACAAGAACCCACCACTTGTCACTCTCCTGAGTCAGATTAATCTATTCCGTGTCCAACCATCCCACATTGTTAAGACCCATTTCAATATCTACCAGGTGTGTCTAAAAAGTAATGAGATTTTGTGTCGTGCTTAACGAAAACGCAACTGAAACTTGCGAAATATTAAAACAGGCTTATGGAGAGTGTGCGCTATCGAGGGCACTGGTTTTAAGGTGGCATAAAGCATTTTTCGATGGCCGTGAGATTGTGGAAGACGAACCTCATTCTGCAAGACCTTGCACATCAAAAACGGACGAAAATGTGACCAAAGTGAGGGCTGTCATGAGGTCTGATAGACGTTTGACAGAATAATCGTTAGTTGAATTTGACTCACCAAATCGTCCACGACATTTTGACCGAGGAATTGGGCATCCGGCAAATTTGTGCAAAGCTGGTTCCAAAAAACCTCACCAACAAACAAAAGGAAAGCCGAAGGAATGTGTGCCTGGACCATCTTGAACACATCGAAAATGAAAATTTTTCAAACGTCATAACAGGTGACGAATCGATTACGATGCCCAAACCAAACGACAAAGTTCAGAGTGGCACTCGAGCAACTCACCGCGCCCGAAGAAAGCAAGAATGAGCAAATCGAAAATCAAACCCATGCTAATTTGTTTTTTCGCCAGTCAAGGTGTTGTTCAAAAGGAATTCGTGCCTCAAATACAAACAGTTAATAAACGGTACTATCGTGAGGTCCTTGAAAGACTCGGACTGCGGACATTTGGATACTGCATCACGACAAAGCTCCCTGTCACACTGCCATCTCCATGAACGAATTTTTGACCAAAATCGGTATTCCAGTGGTCCCGTACTCACCTGATCTGAGTCCGTGTGACTTCTTCCTTTTCCTAAAACTCAAATTCCACCTCAAATGTCATTTTGGAACTGTGGATAACATCCAAAAGGTTGTGACAGACCAGCTGAGGGCACTTCCACATGAAGACTTCCAGCACTGCTTCCGGGAATGGGAGCAACGTATCCGGCGGTGTGTGGTTTCCCAAGGGAATTACTTTGCAGGGGATAATGTTAATTTGTAGTTCAGTTGTTAATCATAAATTTTATAGCACCAGTCTCATTACTTTTTAGATAGACCTCGTATATATGCCTAGGCCTGCCAAGTGATGTCTTTCCTTCATATTTTCCCACCAAAACTGTGTGTTTGTCCTTCCTACCTTACATGGCACACCCTCCATCCACTCCACCCTCGATTTCATCACTAATACTAACGGTTGTGATGCTTCCCATCTCACAATTGGTTCTCTGTGTTACGTTTTGTTTACATACCAATTTATGGTGAGAAGATGTCAGCCACTGCCCAGCTTGCAAGCTGGAGCATCACGTCTTGTCACCTGTTTGCAACTCCTTGTTCAACACATTTGCCCGTACCTACCAAAAGTATGCCATGATACACTGTTTTCATTGTATTCGTTAACATAAGGTGTGGGAATTAGCTCATTGAAATAACATATATGGATGTTGTATACAAGTGTCTTGATAGTGATTGTTGAGAACTGCAGGTGATGAAATGTTTCAGTAGCAGACTCGTGGTATGTAGAAACAAAGTCTTTATAACTCGTGTTTCTCCACTGACATTTAGAACTAGTAAACAGGATGTGATTTCACATACATGGAAAGATCAGGGCGAAGTGCACCACCCCAGACAAATTGAGAAATTATGAAGCTAGAAACACCAAGGGTAGGCAAGGCCCAAACTAGTTGTCCACTTTTCAATGGAATATTCTTGGACATAGCATATGTCACGTGCCCAGCAATTGCTTATTCACACTAGTGATCCTTAGTTTGCTTCTTAGTACATGTAGTCTGCAAGATCAGATTTAGGCACATGAGTCAGTTCTGCTGTCCCCGTAGATAGTATTCAACTGTCTGTGGTCTAAGTAATTCTGTTAACAGCTGCTTTTTCTTCAACAATGGACTATTTCCAAGTGAAGCTGCTCGACCACGAACGCTGTCAATTTTTCATTGTTACAGGATATAACCTCCACGGAAGTTGGCTTGTCCATCTACAAGCTGCGGATGCTCATAGCTATAGAGATGGTGTGTGGAATCTCCACTGATTATGCGATCATTTATTTCAGTTGTAAATTCTGAACCTGCCGAATGCCTCAAGAAATGAGACTTGAAATGTGTGTGTGTGCGTTCGTGCGCGCTTGCTTGTTGTACAATCCCAAAGAGTTTGATTTATCAATCCCACCCCACTTTCGGACACGTTCTTAATTATGTGGTAACGGCAAAGTTGTCTGAACACCGTGAAGGCAGGTAGGGGGTGCGGAGTGACACCCAGCGTGTGTTTAATATGTGTGTTTCAGAGGGACCCTTATTTGCATGACCGCATGGTGGTGTAACTCAGAAGGCCACAGTGTGAATGTCTACACAGCGTTCTGTACTGTTTACCGACAATTTATAACCGATATAGGGTGTAAGTCTTTTATTAAGAGACAAATTTGTACATTTAAAGCAAAGGTCAGAACTGTTTAAAAAATTTGCTGGTTTGGTTTATGATGGGGGAGAAATTGGAGAGTGTCAGTATTACAGCTTACAGGGGAAGAGAGTTTTATGGCAGGTGTAGCAAGCTAACAATTTC
>Ga0131853_10001742_pt1 | contig 38816 bp, 28 predicted proteins | sample TergutLab28metaG_FD_92764 | JGI IMG/M metagenome (GOLD analysis project Ga0131853, IMG submission 92764) | Labiotermes labralis P1 segment gut microbial communities from Petit-Saut dam, French Guiana - Lab288 P1 (version 2) (version 2) | ecosystem: Host-associated > Arthropoda: Insects >... | reverse complement strand
ATTATTATTATTATTATTATTATTATTAACAAGCATGTAAATTCCTGATAAATGTGTGGAGAGTTATCAGTATGTTCAAGATAGTCAATAAGTGGAAGCTGAATAAACCATCTCAGCCAGTGGACAGTATTCATGCAACGTGGTAAAAGAAACAATTTACACACATTCGCAAGGCTAAAGTGATATTCATACTCATGATTGTACTATGATTCAAGTCATCAACGTATATTTTAACTAATACCAAGTTGTTTACTGCATGTAACCATTCATGTTATATACAATTTCGGAGCTGATTGGAATACATGATAAAAGAGCAGGGAGAACATACTCCCAGAGTTATAAAAGTAATCAGTATAGCATATCAGATTATGCAAGTTTCTCAACCTGCATTACTTACCTCCGAAATTGCCAATTACAAGCTCAGTTCCTCTATCCTATTACTGCACTGGATATTGCACAGCATCCAGTGCATTATGAACCTCAACATTATGCCCAAATCAACACATGTCTATAACTTACATTAATTAGGTATATGATTATCCTGTTTCAATAAACCATACACCAATCATGTTCGCTAGTATATGCAAGTACCTAATTATTTTTTATGCACTATTAAACAACCTAAATAATATATTGGCACAGCAATTTATGTTCTTGATGTTTTATGTTTTTCAGAATCCTACATCTACAGTTCACTGTTATTTTCTGAAATACAGTCTATTATTTCACTAATTTTTTACTTTGACTAGAAAACTGTATGAAGATTTTATGTGTATATTTTCATTTTCATATACAGATTGAATAAAATATTTTATAACACACAGATTTATTAGCAATGTGTCTTATTCTGATCACATTAAAAATAGGTATGGGAAAGGGTGATTATTATTGAACATAAAACCTGCAAACAGCTATTCTAGTCTATTTGTTACGCTTTCAACTGTATTGCCAATGGACTGCACACACCATATTCTTTACTCACAATTCTAATATCATGAGTAATCCTTTCCTTTTGTTAACTAGCAACAAGTTTCATTTTACAGTATCACAATAGTCAATGGATTACAGAATTAAAAAGTGCTGTGTTAAGTAAAGCAAACTTCTGTACAAATATGTGAAGAAATTCTGTAGAGGAGAGATCGAAAATTGTTCCACAGATTAACACCATAATTCAACAAATTGACTTATAATATTACTATTTGATTTATGAACAATTAATATGTAATGATGTTATGTTCGTAAGTTACTTCCTCCTCCTCCACCTCTTCAATTCAGTTATATGTATCAGCTGTAATATAAAGCTTTATATACAGTATTCTGTCATGTAAGCAATAGGCCTAGCATTCATTTTCTTTGTTAAAATGTTTTATTTCACTATGAACAATTTTCCACTTCCATTTTAAAGTTCTGTTTATAAATAACATTACCATTAATTCATGACATTTAAACAACAAAATGCACTGTCATGTTTCTTAGATATTTAGTTTACAGTATCACACTGAATATTTCTACATATTTTGGTCGACAAGGGACCATCTTCAGGGAATCAAACCAAAGTAACACAGCATAGAACCATATTAGTAACTTTTGTATACAGCTAACATGGTGTAAAAGAGTCAAATGGTCAAAATGTAGACATTTCTTTGTAGAGTAGTTGCGTGAAAGTAATGGATCTTGATGTAGGGTGTCTTGGAAGCTGCCTATCTGCTTAACAAAAGTCAGCATAGCTAAGTACAAAGGCTGCTTCCAAGGTACTGTACGTCAACATCCAGTCTCATTTATACAACAGCTCCACAACGAAATGTTTACAATTTAACACTACATCAGCTGTGTACAAAAATGACTAATGTGGTTTTATGCTGTATTACTTTGGTTTCATTCCCTGATGATGGTCACATGTGGACTGAAACATGTAGGAATATTCAGTGTGATATTGTAATATAAATATCTAAGAAACAAGTTTGTGCATTTCATTGGTTTAGTGTTGTGAAGTAGTTATCAATAATACAGAGAATGAACAGCATAAAAAATTTTACCATTCACAACTAATGGGTGTTATGGACTCCAATAATATAAGCATTTGTAAAACATAACTTATGTACTTCTATGTGTTTTAGTTGAAAATATTATGCCCAGGTATATAAATATATTTCATAAAATGATTAAGGTTTAAATATTTGTTAGTATTCTTGACTGTGTTTGGATTATTATTAGGCAAGTACATTAAGGCATGCTGGACTTGTCACAGGTTTTCACTGTGAAAACAGTTGATTGGAGATTGAAAGTTATAAGCCTTCATCCAGAAAATTAGTAATATAAAATGCTGAACAGATTTCTTGCACTTTCCTGACCCTGGCATTAATAGTAAGAGTGACAAGATGACATGTTAAATAAATCACATATTAATATTATATGCCAGTCTGTAGAATTATGATGTTTAACTGTGGAAGAATATTCAGTCTCTCCTTTACAGAAACACAGTTTCAAGTAAAATAGTACTCTAAAAATTAATAACAGTACTATGATTCTAAAGATTATCACATTCACAAGCAACACTTAAATAAAACCATGATGTCATACATTTTACAAGCAAATAGAATTTCAACGTGGTATTACAGTTTTGGAAAAAATATTATCTAGCAGTAATTTATGTGACTTTCCAAATGTGTTGTACATATGATATACATTATGAATTCAAGTTCTGATTCTAGAAAACTAGTAACTGTAACATACAAAATCATGGCAATATCTAAGTTTCAAACTACATTCACCATATAGTATGAACTTACACACACCACAAAGTAAATAAATACGTAGTTTAAAAGATAAATGCATCACCAGCTAATATCATCAATATCACAATGTTCACTTTTTTAACAAGAATCCTAGAAGAGGTAAAAAGAATGACTACAGGAATTAACATAGTAACTCGTGGGGATTCCCAATCCCCTATAATTATTTTGAATAGATGTTTTAGGTACATTAACCAAATGTTATATATATATATACATTTTCATATGAAGTTTGTATTTCAATGTCTGAACAATAATTTAGATTTCCAAAAATATATAAATAATTTTTTCTCTATAAACATAATTTTGTCATGCAACATATATCAGGAAGTCTGTATAGAGTTCAAATCCTACCACTCATTTGCAATACCATTGCTGCTTAGCAGAAGTGATGAAGATGCTTTGCGCTCAGCACCAGGAGCAGCACTCCCACAGAATGAGTTCTGATGACATTTCAGTTCTAAATACAACATTTACAGGATAACATTTTTAAAATATTGATATAAATGTACTACAAGTTTAGAGTCATATGCACAACTGCAGACTAACTAGAGGCAAGCATGAATCAGCCTTAGGTCATATAAGAAAATAATCTAACAAGTATAGAAAGTAATAAATACTGCTCTAGTAGAGATCCTTCCACCACTCCACTTATACCTACTTAAATGTGTTTATCAAAAATCTATTTTTTACTTACCAGAGCTTAGCCATAGCATTTTGCGGCGGGCTCCTACAGTACTGACTCCAATTTCACGAAGATCAGCATCCGTGAGTGAAGTAAAGGTAGTCATGTCAATTTCATGGTCAGTAAAGTTCTCTAACAACCAAAATGAAAATATGTACATGAGCTCTATGTTGCATTCAATTGTTAGATACATGTAGGGACCATAAATGCCAAAAGTAGTTCGCAAACTTTGGAAAATGTGTGCTTGGAACTCTATGAAATCTTTGAAAGTATATGTGTACAGAAATTAATACCAGTAGTCTGTACCAAATAAAAGTTAAAGTTGCACCTCTCCACATCTTGCAGGAACATAACATTAGTGCTAGATGGAGGTGAGTGGTCAGTGCACACCCTGGCTGCTTTATGCCCAGGAAACAACACCGGTACCTGCTTAACAGGAGGCTGCATGGGCTCCGGAGCCAGTCCAGGCATTTGGGAGAGTAGAAAAATCTCTGGCCCCTGTTGGGATTTGTGCCTTATACCATCCAGCCTGTAGCTTATTCTGTATACAGACTAAGCTATTCTGGATCCTACACTTCAAAATATATTGATGAAATTAGTTTTTATTGACATTCGACAATTTGTCTTACAGTATTTATATGAAACATCAAGCCTGGATTCAGTGAACAATATCGGAGATCTAAAACTGTAACAGTATGTTTGGAATCACCTAGGCCATTTGGGGATGATGCTTTATTTTACTCTACTTTAAGGATTTCTCATATGTTGCTCATTGCAGCCCATGAACTTTAAAGAGTAAACTTTGGAAAAACATTTCACATCACAGGCCTGCTCATACAGTCTGAAGAAAGTGTTTGGAATCCTTGCTGATGCAGAACCAAAATTTTTCTTTCAGAATGTAACAATTTATCTCTGTGCATTAACATAATGAGGTGTAATGGCTTTAATTTCCAGTACAGTGTTCTGTATGTTTGTATGTGCACTAAGTGGATTAAAATGAAACTTACTCAGGTATTTTTCAAGTCCCAGTCCCAAAAGCAGAGTACCCAAATCCCTAGTTTCCAGGCCAGCAGTTCGGTTCACAATAGAGGTCGGTATAGAATCAAGGTGGTTGCTAGCACTGAGAGGGCCGTCATTATATTCTGATGATGTACTTGCAAATACTGAAGGTGATGAAACCAAATTTGAGTTTGTGGGACCATGTGTGCCATAAGCTTCCTGCAAACATGATACATTTCAATGCATGATTCACCATTTGTACAGTATGGTTCCTCAAGGAAATAACATTACTGTACGGACAAATACAACTTGAAGAGGGTCCAAGAAGGAAAATATCAGTAAAGTGTCTAAGGCTTGCTTCCAAAACACCAAGTTACCAGCTACAACTATCTGCAACAAAATATTTATGTGATACAACTGTGCATTTTTTAAAACTGTTTAATGAAGATCTGACTTACAAGTTTCATCATTTTCTGAGACATTGGAGCATATGGCTGTTTAACTAAGTGCAAAGATACACATAAAAATTCAGTTGATAGAGCTTTCAGACAATGAACATGAAATGCTTATAATACTTAAGGCTGGGGCTATGATCGAAATTCTTTGTTGTAGTTCAATGCCCATCAGATTGCAAAAGTTCCAAATAAAAGTTGATCATATCTAAATATATACATTATGTAATTTACAAGCTGATTTGTACAGTGAGCCATTTTTAGAAAATCTGTTAGTGAGAGTTTCATGAAAATTAAGGATTAATATATTTGGACATGCATACAAATTTTGAAATTTTGTTTTGATTTGTAGTGCAGAACCCAGTACAAAATATCACAAAAATTAGACCAGTAAATTCACAGATGCAATGTGAGATGAAGGGACCTTCCAATTGTGCTTTTATTTTATGTAATAACACAGACAAGCATTCAAACTAAGTGAAGGTTATTAATCTCTATCTATAACCTTCCCCTCCCCCCACCCCCCATGGCACAACAGGCCTAGTGGGTCAAGGCCTCCTCATTGTCAAGGATTCATGATCACACTTGGACACACCACATTTGGTAGGACTCCTCTGGACGAGTGATGAGCCTGACACGGAGACTACGTGACAACACACAATGCTCAGAATTCAAACCCACAATCCCAGCAAGTGAGCAGCCGCTGACCCACGCCCCACTGGGATCGGCTTTAACTTCTTTTGTTGCAGCATAATATTTTTTAATCATTAAACAAGTATTATGAATGAAATCTCCTATCTTCTGGGCCCAGAATATCAGAGATTTCAATCATACCATGGAGGAAGCCTGAAATCACGCAACTATTATAATAAAAATACCATTTGAAGTTTAAAGTTGGAAAGGGAGAAGTAAGAACTACTTTAAGTGATGTTTTCTTGTTCATTACGTCCAATAGAGAGGCAGCAAAGCTCTCCTTTTTCCTGTGCTCAAGTTCTGATGCAGGACTGGAATGACTCAGACCATAACCAGACCAAGCAGATGTTGGTACACGTATGTTCCCAGGAACAGGCTTCGTCTTCATTACTATCAAAAACAATCATCAAAATTGCATGAAGAATTTCATAAATAGAATTATGATACATGTTTCTTTCAGAAGAATTCTCCAGACTGGAGTTTTTTTTTTTTAATGTGATAGATTGGAGAAAAGTAACTGAATAGAATTAATTACCATAAAATGTTCATGACGGACCTTGATTTTAAGTAACGATAATTGAAATATCATACACACCATAGAGAAAAGTTACATGTAAAATTGGTTGAACCAATGCATTGTTTTGAGATACTGTGCCTGGCAATCCTGTTTCTTCTGTAGAAGGTTTTTGGTTTAAAATTTTAATGTGGAGTGGTTATTCTGACCAAAGTTTTTGTTTTTATATCAGCCTGGCCGGGCACATGCTGGGATAGTACCTTAAAATATGACACCTTCTTCATTCCTTATGTTTCCCACCTCTTTCGATTTATATAATTTTTTCACTTGTTTAACATTATGTAATGTATATACCTGATGAAGTACTGTTGACCAAAGAACTTGTAAATACACAAAATCTTCTTTATAATTATACCTGCAAGGTTGAATGTGAATTTCATGCAGCCAAGTGCACAAACATATGTTTATATTCCCTCTGTTTCTGAACAGTGAACTCCACCCTTAAATTTCTCAATGGAAACAATGATTTCTTGTGAACAGAACTATCAGATATTTTTGTAACATATCGAAGAACACTTATAGCACAAATAATTAAGAGATTACATTATGGATTGTGGAATGTAAACCAGACATAAGTACTTGAGATATTGCAGTAAATATAGTAGAGTATAAACAAGACAAATTCTGAAGACATTACAGTAGACCTGTAGTGTAAGCAAGACACATATACATTATACATTACATTTGACATTGTGGAGTGTAAGCAAGACAAATACTGAAGACATTACAGTAGATGTTGGGAGTGTAAGCAAGACACATATATTGGATATATTACATTAGACATTGTGCAGTGGAGGCAAGACAAATACTGAAGGTAGTACGGTAGATGTTGTGGAGTGTAAGTAAGACAAAAATACTGAAGAGAGTATAGTGGACACTGTGGAGTATAAGGAAGACACAAATACTGAAAGGTTGCTTTTAAAATAATTGTAGAAAATACAGATGTACAAAATACCTTTGAAAGCGAGGAACTTCTTGTCAAAGTCAAGTGTATTAAGTGACTGCTGCTGAGCAGCAAGTTCCAGAGTTTTCTTCTCACAGCCTGGGGCGCGACGATCTGTGCTGTTCATCAGATCAGACATCATGCTGCAGAAGTCTGCAATGAACGTGATGCACACATTCGTCTCATTATTACTATTTAAATGGTGTAGCCCAAATTGACATTTTGTTATTGTAATTTGGTCACCTTCTCCCTTTCTTCCCCCCCGCCCCCCTTCTTCCCCCGTGCCACCAAGATCGTATGCTCCAGGCATCAAGACAATACAAAAACAGACATGGACAGTCAGGCTATCAGATAGAGAAACATACACAAAACACAGAAACAGGTATTTCTAAATGCATTCTGTAAACCATGTTATGCTTTCTCAAATCATGAATTGTGCTCTTTTGGAACTAAATTGTCAGCAATTTTTATTTTTATACAGATATAACCTAAAAATTTCAGTTATTCATATTTATATTCAGTGACATTCCATTAGCAGTTTCTCTACGTTTCTTACAGCAGTGAGAGATGAGTCTCTGCTGTTATAATATCAACTCACCTATGTTGTTACACCTGTATGCATTATTTCAAATAAAGAAATTAAATTCTGCATTAAACTTACAAGGAGCAAGGCTTATTGATTTACCACAATTTGCATTTCTGTTCCCAATGATTTTATACATTGCTTCAGTAATAGAAAATAGACCCATATTAATATATTTGGGAACAGTTGTTGTTCATAGCAAATTAATCAGCTACAGAGTTGAAAGAACATTAAACAGACTTACCATTTAGGGCATAAGGTGATAAACTGTAACTTCCATAGTCAGCATGTTTCTTCTCCAAGTAAAGCATTCATAAAGAGAATTACAGAGAAGAATTTGTTACTTCTAGCATTTTTGGCCATAACACATGAAAGCATTTTATAATCTAAATAACTGCAACAACTGGGCAAAGAAAATGGTTTATGCTATACAGTTTCTAATTTCTTTATAATTTATTTAATAATATGAAGCATAATTTTCTTTTTGAAGATATCTATCTTTTGGGGTCTGATACCATGTAGAGTAGTGTATAGGTACAAATGATTTGGAGGAGTGTTTGGTCTCTATCTTCCTGAAGAGTGACTTAGACCACTCTGCAGATAGAAGCAGTACATGCCTTTGAAACATTCGTGTCTGCATGCAAGCAAAGAATGTAAAGTCCCAGAAGATGGAACTTACATTAGGCCCACTGCAGTAACCTCAGATTTAGCATATTTGTTTCATGCTTACCTGTACTGGTGGATGAATCTGATAGTACTCCATTTTTTTGGACTGGAGAATTACCAGTCTGTGGACTTACTGCAGGACTTGATAAAGAGCTTGTATTGCTGCTCAGAGATGAAAGAACTACAAAGAAAACCACACTTTAAGTATCCTCAACTATTTTGTAAGAATGTTTATTCTTCCATCCTGAATTGTCAAAAAAAGACATTTATAACGTTGTCAGCATTTTGAACTGACATCAGAATTTATAAACTGACTTACCATTATAACCTATAGAATAAATGTTAACACAAAGGCCCACCGTGTCGGATCAAATCATGAGTCTATTGAATTCAGTCATGTTACCAGAACCTACGCAAACAAAAATAGTATACAAGTGCCTGTCATTTTCATAACCATAAAATGTTGTGAAAATTTATGACATTCTTCACAGTTTAATATTGCTTTGTTTGTATGAAATTTGAAGTACTTGTAGCAGTGCCTACAATGATTGCTATTGCAGTGGAAATGCTGCCTTCATCTTCCAGCCTGAAAATGGAGGGAGCTCATCCTTGCCACTGCATCCTAAAGACAGCATTCCTCACTACTTTGATTATCTCCCTTATCAGTTTGTTTTCCAGCACTTACATTTTTGTTTCACTCCTAGAGTAAGTAAGAAAGTCTTGGAATGATGACAGACAGGACAGTAGGTTTATTTATTTTGATATTTATTGTATTAGAAAATGATAGCAACAATGGCAGTTTGTAAATCAAGAATATCAAAGTTTGCCTCAATTTATTCTGTCTTAAGTTTGTCATAAATATTTGCTGTTGTACTAATTGTATAAGTAAATTTACAGAGCAGAATTCCCAGCATTTTATGGAGCCCACAGTTCATTGCTGCTCTGTTTCAGCAGCCAACCGATGGTTCCTATCTGCATCAGATGAGTTCAGCCCTTTAAGGCCCATTTTAATATTATTTTCCAATCTGCACCTCAGTATTGAAAGTAGTCTCTTTCCTTCATGTTCTCCAACCAAAACCCCAAACATTTTTCTCCTTTTTTCCCATAAGTTCACATACCATACTTGTTTCATCCACCTTGATATGAAAATTATTGTAATGTTCTGTGAGGAGTAAAAATTATGGACTTTCTCATTAGACAATTTTTTTTAACCACCTCCTGTTAATTCCTTGCTCCTTGGGTGAATAGTTCAGTTATTCAAATTGTGACACATTAGGATAATTTTTCTGTCTATTTTCATACCACAGCTTTTCATTAATTTCATGTTTTTACATTTAGTCTTGGGATCTGAAATTCCCTACCTCTCTATGGCATTAAAATTTAATATTGTGGTCAAGATGCAACCTAGTAATGTAAATCGTATATCATTGATTTAACATAATACTGTACTTCACACTCACTGCACATAAAGACTCACCATTATTGTCCTTTGTATCAGAGGCTACAGATGCACTGCTTTTTGCAAAATTCCCGAGCATATGAGATCTGCTACTGCTGCTGCCAGTAGTTGAGGCATTGCAAGAAGAATCAGGTGACCGAATACTTGGAGCCATAATACCTCCTCCCATTTGATGCATTATTAATGGCTGTTGCTTCAGGTTTATCAAGTGGTTCAGTGTGGACTGTGGCAGTACTGATGTGTGGAAAAATGAACCCATAGGAACTGGAGTAGGTATTGTCGTAGGAGACCCAAATCCTCCAGCCCATTGGTTACCAATGCTGCCAACAGGGGATGGAAAGGGGGGTGAAAGGGCTGTTTGCAAAGGAGAGATGTTAATTCCTGGCAGTCCAGCACATCCTGTGTTTATAGTCAGACTGTTGTGAACCGGACATATTCCAGCACTGGTTCCATAGAGATCTGCCAAAATACCAAATCAACACTGTTACTGTAAAACACATAAATAACTGCAGGCAGGGACAGACAGCTGAATATCTACATTTATATATTTATTTTATACATGACCATTCATATTAAGAACTGTTTTAATCACTTTCCAAGTGAATATTGGTTACACAAATTGTAGAGCCACATGTTTGGTCCCATAATTAAATTGCTTTTATTTTTGTCACACTAAATTTCATGAAATAAAAATATAATACTTGTTTGCTCATTCTGAAGGAATTATTGTTCAAGAAGTGGTTAATGGGATTGTTGTAATGTATAATAATAAAATCTTAACAAGTAGACACATTAAGGACAAGCATTGTTACTTGTAGTCCAAACCATGTAAGAATCATGCTTTCACATGTGTTACAGCATAAAATTATATTTCTCAGAGAAGAAAAGTATTAACATTAATGAACATTACACAGTAATGAAGTTTCCCATTGTGCAATATAACTGATTCATATATCTTCAGGCATTCCCCCTTCTTACCATTCCTGTCGTAATTTTAAAATGTCCTTAAAAATTTTCCACTTCCAAGATAGGTTATGGTTATAATTACATAATTTTTACATCATGTTGTATTTATATAATTCAATATCGCAATTTTTCTCTTCCTATTATGCCTGTTTATATTCTCACATTAGAATATGCAGTTGATTTCACTGTGCATTTCTACAGTTTATGCCTTCTTCAAATGTAGCACAAGAAAGTGACAGACTAAACATGCTATGTCTGAATATGGCAGTAACTACCAAAATATGTAGTGAAGTCATAAGCATATTCTAGTACAAACATTTACAAATAAAATTTTAACAGGATGGAAAAAACTCAAAACATTAACATGTTATATTTTACTAAATTTTAATTCCAAATATCTACAAGAAATTATAACCATTTTGAAACTGAAGAGCTGTATTATCCCATACTTCCCGTATTGCCCTGTAGTATAAATATATTAAAATTGTGTTAGGAGTAAGTGCATTAGCACCAAATTTTATCACTTTGTCTTACAGAGACAACATCACATGAACACTGTACTATTCAAATTGCCTACCTGGTATTAACCACATGTTAAACCAATTCAGCTTATTTCAATGGATATTGGGGGTTCTTTTGATAGAAGTAAGATAGCAGGGAATGAAGGTGACCTTCACTTCACTGTAGTGTCATGTGGCTATTATTTCCACCCTGCCATGTGTTTTCAGTGCACAATACTTAAGCAAGCGCGCACGCACACACATGCACACACACACACACACAGATACACACACGGGGCTTTAGCTTTTTAACTTTTCAGAAGCACTGACTGCCTTACCTTTATAAATTGTACCAGGAGGAAGAGTGTCTGGAATATATGTTTTTGGTATTTCAGCAATAACTCTTGGTTCTTCCAAACCCAACAATTTATTCCGTGCCTCATAAACATTAGCTATAATCAAGAAAGAAGATTATTTCACACATCAGCCAGTCTGTATCGTATACGGAAAAGTTGTCTAAAAGAAAAAGAATGGACACAGAAAAACATGAATCAATTTAAAGAAATAGTGAACAATATAAATTTGAATAATTTAGTGGTAGTGGTAGTAGTAGTAGTAGTAGTAGTAGTAGTAATAGTAGTTAGTAGCAGTAGTAATAGTAGTAGTAGCAGTAGTAGTAGTAGACTAGTAGTGTATTGTATGATGGTTAACAGATTTTTCCAAAGGCCAAAATTCCTCTATTGAAAATAGCCGAGTCCTTCCAGTAGTATATTCCAAGAAATTTAAAAGAAAATATATGATATAACTGTATCAAATGAATTGATATTTTAATTTATTCTGGTATTATTGTCTGAGTGTGGTACAATTATGACAAGTGAACCTACAGTAGCCAGTAGAAAGATAGGACTGCCTTGAATTTGAAACATTATGTATGCAGAAATTGTCAGAAAATTTTGCAGTGAGCAAACATCAGCACAGGCTAATTCCAAATAATACTGTAACTAGAATGGGGTATGTGTGCCTTTTTTATACTTCAGTGGCTTCAATGTTCATTTCCTGCAAGTACAAAACTCAGTGCAATGCAGGTACTGCTAAACATTGTTAAAATTTATATCTTATTGCATTATGTTGGGTATTTAAGTGTTTTATATTTTAGGCTACATATTTAAGCTTGTGTAAAGTTGGAACAATGTCTGATTTCATGTACTATTTGAGACTGTCTCCTTTACCACGTTTGATCAAAAACTGGCTGTTATTTTATAAACGAAAAATGACCTAATACATTTTGCATTCTTGGATGCATGCCATACATAGAATGCACAAAAAATAATGGACTCTTTAGATTACAAGGCCATACAAAATATTTGTTCTTAAACCTAGGAGTATCACAATAGATGGAATGGTTCCAAATTAAATTACATAAAATTAAACTAATTCATATAATGCGTGGAACTTACTTGCATTACGCTCAATTCCCTTGATCATTACTGACACCACATTCTGTTTGGGTTTGCTTCGGATGCTGATAAAGATGTCCAGGATTCGCATGAGTCGTGAGACTTGTTCTGAATCTACCTCCATGTCCTCAGGCAGGTCAAACATAAGTACAATCGGTAGTGAGCCCTGGCAGTCAGAAAGAGGGTGATATTAGAGGTCTTTGCTCTTCTGTGATGTTGTGCAGTGCAAGTTGGTAGCTGATCGCAGATGTTTCAGAGCAACATAGCAAGGAATTTTACAAAAGCTAAAATATTCAAAAGAGGAAATTATCTAACATCCTAAAAAAAAAACTAATAAAAATTTTATCTGCATTAAAGAGAAGATTTGAATAAAATTGAGTTGCAGATTAACCAAGTAAATGTGAGATCGCACACAAACGATGTGTATGTAATAATAGCCAATTTTTCCTTTTATATTTTTAAATAAAGGATGATGATGGCCCTCTTTGGCTGAAACATGTAGCTCATTATTAACAGGATATTATCGTGCAATAAATATAGTTTTGTTGGATGTTAGTTTCATGAATTAACTTTTAAAAATGTGTTTCCTACATCGCAAAAAACACACCCCTTCCTCACTGTAGCAACAAACTGGCTAAAGCTATGCAGGGAAATATTAATGTTTATTTTAAAAACCTTGGGAAACCCAGAAGTACAGTCTGTGAGCATAATTCAGAGTATTACATACAGTTGGCCCTGTAGTTTAAAGAAATGAAAAAAATGTAGTAATATATATGTATGTATGAGTATTTCCATACACGCACCTTTATTGTGCATAACATATATCAGTGTAGTGCAAAAACCTATCAGCTACTGACTTATTACCACATGTAAGAGAAATAAATGGATCTAAGGAACTTCTGAAGAAATAAAAGAACTGCACATGAACCATGAGACAGTTGACAGACATTTCTGCTAGGAAAAAAACTGTTTTTTCATTTCTCTCAATTTTATCATTATCATTAAACACTTTCTTATCCAACTAATGCACAATACATAATATGTAGATACAATTAAAATTATAAAATATTTAAAAGTGCTCCAACATGTTTTGGATCACAGAGGATCCATCATCAGGGAGCCTTGCACAGTGCCTGCCTAAAAAATACAAGAACGATTCTATCGTGTCCGTTGACATGGACAAGGTGAACTACACACAACGGGTCAGAATATGCTGCTATAACACCAACCTTGTCCATGTCAACGGACATGATAGAATCATTCTTGTAAGTTTTAGCCAAGCACTGTACAAGGCTCCCTGATGATGGATCCTCTGTGATCCGAAACATGTTGCAGCACTTTTAAATATTTTATAATTTTAATTTTATGTACAAATTATATATTGTGCATTAGTTGGATAAAAAATAATTATCACTGATGCATGGTGCAAACATGAATATTTATCATCATTCTTTCAGGTTTTCTGTGTCCAAAGTCATCTTTTTCCATAGTATTTTTGCACACTTGTGCTATGTCTTGCTCTCTTGATCCTTCATAATTTAAACATCTTTACAATGCAGAATGAGGAATAACAGAAAAACTATTAAACTTATTTATTGTAAACTTACAATATGTGTTCAGTCAACACAACAAACATAAGAAAATTAACGTGTTACCGCAACATGTTTCGACTCCAGAGAGTCATCATCAGGCTGAATATTTAAGAACCATTAAATACATATCCTTTATAGTGCTGTATATGTAACTATTGCATTAGGTATCCCGCGTGCATTACATTGAGTGGGTATAAAATCTGGTTTTGTACTAATTTAGATAGGTATAAACTATAAAGGATATGTATTTAATGGTTCTTAAATATTCAGCCTGATGATGACTCTCTGGAGTCGAAACATGTTGTGGTAACACATTAATTTTCTAATGTTTGTTGTGTTGACTAAACACGTATTGTAAGTTTATAATAAATAAATAAGTTTAATTTTTTATAACACAACGGGATGATTTCCTTTAGAAAAACTATTGTTATATAGGCAACTGAGCAAGTGAACAATTCAGTGCAGGAATTCAGAAAGCAGGGACATACCATGAGTTGCTGCCTGGCAAGATACACATTATGAATTGTTCCTGTAATACAGACACTGCTCTTCTTCAAGTTTGGAATGTTAGGATCACCAGCATCTGGGAACATAATCTCTGTGGAGGTTCGTTGCATGATTTGCTTCAAGTTGTTACTGTTCTTGCCCAACACAATACTGTGATGCTGTGGAGATATCTCCATCGTCATGTGCACTTGAACCTGAGTCTGCAAACAGCAATATCCTGGACTGAGGTCTCCATTCATCTGCAATGTAGCCCACAGCATTTGATAATTGATGCCAAAGTTTTGAGGCTTGTACTGGTCTCATCTTCAAGGAGTCAAATTGTTCATGAAGAATGGATCATTGGACCCTTAAAGGTGAAGCCAGTATGAGTATCAAAACCTAGCACAAATCATCCAGTGAGGTGGTGTTTCACTCCATTAAAATGGTGACCTTAAATATACCTGTACAAAAGCCTAGAAACAATACAGTGCACTGCACCTTAGTAGTTCATACTATAGCAACACTTCATTCCTACCCCTCTAAATACCCACTCAATCGTAATCTTGTGATATTATTTTATATAAAACATTCTGGCAGGGCATTGATAACTCTGTGTTACATTAATCAAAACTTGACCGACTAAAGTATTAGTTTGGACATCACTGTATTATGCCATTCATGCCTACAGATTAACATTTTAAACACAGATATTACTGCTGGTGAGACCTCAAGATTTTCACAGCACTCAGTATTATGGTCATCTGGGATGTGATGCCCTGTAGTTTCATAGACAGCTACCAATGCTTCAGGAGAATACAGTGCCTCTGTCTTCATAGTTGAGGTGTGCTGAGTTGGAAGCAGCTGGTCATATAGAAGACAACAGGGCAATGGGTCACAGAAGACAGGTTTAGTGTATGGATCAGAACCAAGGATTAGTACGGGGATGAAGCAATGGAAACAGTGACACACTGGAGGTGGTGGGTGAGATCATCTACTCGCGGACAGAGGGACAGATGAGTAAAAAATGCATGGCAAGGAAAGTAACATACTTGCATAAAGCATGGAAGCTAGACTGAGAGTGGAATTCCACTTACCCTACACCACACCATGTGCAGTAGTCTGACCACCCCAGAATTCACTCCTTTTTATGTGACAGCATGGGACTGGATGGGACATCATGTTGTAACATGGAATTCTAGCACATATAAAATAGTGTGTTGTTGGGCAATTACACCCTGTCTGCAAGGCCCAACATAGTGCAAAAATTCCACATTAATGTATGTCTTTATGCACAATGAAGAAGAATCATTATTTGTTTAGTCATAGCAGAATACACCATGAGAACGGATCAACACAGTCAACTTGAGTATACCAAAATCCAGACACTTGAGAATGCATCATCAGCCTAGCCACTGACAATGAATTTCATCTCAGTAAAAGGAACAGGAAGACTCTCCCCATGCAAGCCATGAAATTTTCTGCTTTATGTCCTGAAGGAACAGAAGAGGTTCCTTTCTGAAGAAAGCCATGGCTGGGTTTTCTGTGCCCTGACTTGAAACAACTTCTTTTAACTGCTTTTCCCAGGGATATTCGTTTCTCTTACCTTCCCTCCCCTCCTGCACATTAATCCTTCCTCCTCCTCCTCACTGCTTTTTCCTTTTTTGTCACCTTCATTAACATTCCTCTTTCCCCACCCTTTCCTGAAGACTACTTGCCATGTTGTTACTGTTTCTGTTCCCTGTGAAAGGAGAACCCTTCTGTTCATGCCATACACAACAATAATTAATAACATTTGTACCCTACAAGAGAACCAGCCTTGCTCTGCATTTAATGCCATGTGGAAAGGTCATTATATTTATTCCTTCCAGGGCCTGTAAAGGACAGGTTATTCTTCCTCCTTCTTATCCTACAGTAGGTGCCCTCTTCCTAATTTTCAGATCCTTCCCTTGTCACTGGTCTGCCTATCTTAGCCTGCTTCCTTCTATTTTTTTTATTGTTACTAACTGGTTACTATTATCCACTGTGGCCTGTTCCTCTTGTCCCTTCTTCAAAATAACAAGACACTTCTCAACTTGACTCACTTCAGCACTGAAGTTGTAGGCATTCAACCATCTACCATATTACTCCACATCATATCCCAGAATACTGCAGTCTTGACATATTATTAATTTAAGTATGAAACTGCCTTAGTAAATTATCTCCAAAGAAGAAAACAAGTTTACTAACAAGCACCAGTATTTCATTACAGAAGAAAATAAGTGTGTATACCTCCTGAATGAGAAAAATAGCACAGAAATAAATATGCATACACAAGCACTGCCCAACTTATAACAGGTTACATTCTGAACACCTGCATGAAAGTTGAAAATACAAAAGAAGGTGGAATATACACCCTCCAGCAGGTCAATGCGGATTCAAATTAATTTTCACAACACCTGTTGTCCAAACAACAGGTGTTGTGAAAATCAGCACTATGTGAAAAAATTGAAATGTACTTTGAAATGAAATTTTAATGACATATTTATAGTAGTTGGAATTGAAATTTTCTTGAGGAAATTTTGGTTTTATTTAATAAAAACTAGCATTCTATAAAACAATACATGACAGATGTAAAGAGGCAAATATTTTGTTCAAAAAATAATATATCACCTTTCCTTAATTCCTGTGTGAATGAATTTACACAGAATATGAATAATTCAAGATCCAGGCAGCTTCAATTCTGATTATATAATGGTGTGCTACAGATTGTAACCACATATAATTGAGGAAAAATTATTTGTCATGAATTGCACTGCACTTAAAGTCTCTCAGTTTTGACCCACTTTATGACTAAAAAAAATAATTACACTTGCTTTCGTAGACTTCTTTCGTTGTTTTAAAATAGGAAAAGAATTTCTGAAATTCTGATTCCTGTTCCTAACAAATTTAAGCATAGAAAGAGCCACTAATTTATGAGAAATTTTTCCCCTATCTTCTGTTGTGTTACACAATATTAAGTGGTAAATAGCTGTTGACATTTCAGAGGCACTACACTCTTCTGAAACGCTGGTCACTATTTGCCAATCAACATTATGTCACATCCCAGAAGACTTTAATCTTCATCAATACTACTGTGAGAACCGCAAATTCCTAATCTGCATTGTTAGCATAACCTCTGTTTTTTAAAGACACTTTTTATAATGAGAGACATAAATTCTGATTTTCTTCTTAAAAAAACTAGGCAAGACCTCAAAGGAGTAAAGTAAAATGTCTGCAATTGAAATTACTTACAGCAAGAGAATCACACATGTGGTTTATAACCAAGAGAGTTGCTTCCTTTACCATAGCCACCTCCCACTCACAGCCCTTTACGACTACCATGGTGCCATACAGCTTGGGACAGTTTCGAAACATGACATGAACATTGTACTTCTCCTGGATGCCTCTCAAGTATGGAGAATTTCTATCAGGGAGAGGCTGCAGTGTTCCTACTATTGGCAATTCAAAGCTGAAGATCAATGGAGTCAATTTCTGTGAAGAAAATGATCATTTTCATTGGTATTTAAAAGTAACAGATCCTGAAGCCCTAGATGAAGTAATTACCATAACTATGTTTAATATGTTTATTCAAATGCGTGTGTGTGTGTGTGTTTGTGTGTGTCAAACAAATGCTACAGAATGTGATATCATGATTGGAAATATAAACATGTTAATTCTAGATGTCCAGAAAGTGCCAAGATGGAAATCACTTCTTCATTTGAATCAGGGGGCACTTTCATACAACTTCAAACGTAGCCAAAACATGTAGCTGTTAATATTTTTTATAATATATATATTGTGTTGTTGGATTTGTTGGTTTTATCAAACCTAACAGTGTACACTGCATACATGTTTAGTTTGGCAAGCATTTTTCATGCTCCGGTCAGTTTCCTACAGGAATACCATGTGTATGGTAGCTTCATAAAGTCCTAGAACATGAACAATCTCTCAGATCTGACCTCTGTTGACAGCCTGTATATGCTGTTCCCTCCAAAATACTGTCCTTCTCCAGTTACATACTTCTGTCAGAGTTCTTATATATGTTCACGCCAATTCCACTATCTCATAAAATGCAGTTTTCAGATTAAGTTAAGGCTGATAATTGTTCAGAGAATGACAAGATGGCTTACTGTGCCAGTGAGCTCAACACTAATCACCTTAATATACCGAATTATTCCTGCTTTAGTATTCTTGATACAATGTGTTGGATGGCATAATATCCGTTCGTAATTTACTGAGAATGTTGTGACAGCTACCGAGCATAAATTAATATTCCCAAGTAATTATATGTATTATGTGATGATTATGATCACGGAGCATGGTCTCTGTAACCGTCTGTTATTTTTTTCTTATGAAACTGCAGCCCATCCACCACAGTGGTTTCTTGCAAACATTTGCAAGTAATTCTGAAATTTTGATACCACCCAAAACACTTTGGAACACAACATCATCTGTGCACCATACATCATCTGACTGGGATGCAATGTATCCATCCCTTACCCCTCCAACTGACAGCACAATTTTATGAATTAGCTCTGTGCTTTGAGGCTGTCAGTTTTTCCACTTTGAAACCCTCCATGCATTTTAGTCTCCTTTGGGATTTCACACACCTGTTAGTCTCAATGAAACTGAATATATTTACTGAGTGTAGGTAGCATGCCTGTCATGACATGAAGAAGGTCCCCTACTCACCTTGCCAAAATGTTGTTGCCACCATTTCTGTCCCACAACTTTGTCATATTGCACCATATAAAGGTGCATTCAGACTGTTCCTTTATCTTACTCATGTTTTTTCTTGTGCTGGTATATGTGCTGATGCAAGTGATATTTGGAATGATAGTTGCCACTGTGTGCAGACTGCTTATTAAATGGCTTCAAATATTTGAACTGCAGTGCCCCTCAGTGAGTCTCTCTTTTCAAGTACTGCCTGTGTCCTTAGCCACTCAAGTTTGGGACTCCAGTACTTCACATTGCTTGGGCTCAAGCACATGAAACTGTTCACATCAAAGGAGGTGCACAATTCAGAGCAAGAGCACTAACCTGATCGTGAGTAGCATGTATGCATCTTGACAGTGGTGGACATATGAGGAGGACAAAGATATGCATTAAAATATGAGATGTAATCAGGTAAAATAAGTACAAAAATAATTTAAATTAGTAGTATGTTGAAAGATAATTGTTTTCCTTGAGTAGGGTACTTGAATACTGGAAATGTAAACCTCAATCCTCAGTGAATGATCATCTCAATCATAATATAAACCAGAATGTACTGTGACTCCATAAATCTAAAATGGAGGTTTCAGAACTGACACTTTCATGATACACGCAGCAGCCTTTTCTAACCAGACACACTTTGCGGGCTTAATTCAACACATTCTTATCAAACATGGACCTACCCTAACACAGGCCCTTGCTTTTTCAACACTGTCCAACTCCCCAGCTATAGACACCTGGTTGCTCTTCTCATTCATGTTACTGCGGTTAGAGTCTGGAAAATGGATATGGCAGCCTGTCTCCTCCATCACTTTCTTGATGGTCATCCCTCCCTTCCCTATGATGTGAGAGTGATCAGTATAGCTCACGTCCAGTTTCATTGTCACACGGTTGCCCTGAAACAAAACAAATACATTGAATGCAGAAAGCAAATAGTCAAACCAGTATTCATTTCCTTTCATGAAAAATGTATTCATATCAAAATCTTCCTTTCTTGTATGTCACAAGCCTAAAAACATAATGCTTATTTTGCATACATGTTTCTATTCTAGAGGTTTTTGCAGGATCAGAAAAATTTGAAATTTCATTGCTGATTCTGGATACACTTTTAGCTATCGACACATTGCAACTGCATGACTGATTTAGAAACTCTCCACCTGCTCGCCTACCCCCACCCCCTACAAGGAAAATAAATAAAGAAGTCCTGTAGGAACATGTGAGATTTCGTGAGCATTGATCATGCACTTTAAATGAGTTCCAATATGCTTAATCTTGCATCTCAGACTTCTGTATTTTCATTTAATTTTAAATATTGTGTTACACCACCATCCTCATTACCATTTGTGATGTTCATGAAGCCATGTTATGCACTCATCTGCATTTAGTTTCTACTTACAGAAATACAAACGTGGAAGAGGCGGCTGACTATATTGCCCTCTCCGTGAATGAAATCATACACGGGGAGTAGAGGCATAGCACCACCCTTTCTTAACCTCGGCACTGAATGGAGGTATGTGGTTAACTTCAAGTCCGGGCCTACCTCGGAGAAGGAATCCCGGTACCCATTGAATAGGCTGAGTGGGTTCCAGAACCGGTTTGGGCGTTTTGGAGATAAAAGTCTTGTGAACCTACCTGGATTCGAACCCCACACCGTTCAGCCCGTAGACTAGTCGCTATACCACCTGCACTACCCCGGCTACTTCAGTTCATTTGTGCATTTCCAAATTTTTGTGAGTGAATTAGGTATACAGGCGGACCCCCCCACGTATCCGCGGGTAATACGTTCCAAGACCTACTGCGGTTACGTGAAACCGCGGATAATACCGAAAGCAATATATAACGTGATATTCTTGTAACATACATAAATAGGATAAAGTTTAATTGATACATTACGCACAGTAAGACATTACCAACATTAAATAAAGTAATAATTAAGTGTAATAAAGATGGGTACCCTCTTTCTATTCAAATTTTCCAGCCAGAAATTTAAGGCTTTTTCTACCTTCGTTAAAACTTTACCACGCGGTACAGCAGTAACTTTTGCAGTTTGCGCTGCAACAGAAAAAGTAGCAGAAATTTTTTCTTTGTTCTTCATCACTTCACGAATGGAATATTCATTCTTGCCGTACAACCTGGCATTCGCCGCAAACGAATTTTTTTTTCTATTTCTATCATATCCAGAATTTTTACTTTCTCACTAATGGAAAGGAAACCACGGCTTCTCTTAGGCTGAGAAGCACTATCAGCACCACTACTCTTATGATTTGGTTCCATTATTACGGTAAGTAAGGGCTTTCTGAACACAAACACTGCGATAACGCGGCAACTAATTCGAACAGCGAGAACACTAGAAGCAGAATGATGGCAAGTTTGCGGGGAAGCGTGGGTACGGGGACAAAGGAAGGTGAGTCAAGTACTGGGTGCGTTTGGGCTGCTGGATTTCACCGTGTTACGGCCAGTTCTCGCTTGGCGCGCTTTTTGAAAATTATGAACCGTTTATTTCTTTAATTTTCCTTTTTTTTTTTTTTTTTTCGGGCCGCGGTCAGCCGTGGGAAACAAACCACGGATACGGGGGCCCGCCTATATATATATTCTATATTTGTACTTTACAATAATTTTGATTCTATTTGAAATGCAACTGTAGCTATTGGAACTATTACGAACAATACAAAAAGAAAATAAGGAAATGCACAACAAAAGAAGTAAAGTTGAATGGCTTTGCACCTGAGTAAAAATACAAAACACAAAATGAAATTCCATGCGAAGTCAGTTCTGGTTCCACAGTCACCCGGTTTACACAAGCATACATACACACCGTATTATTAAGGAGCTGAATAATTACCCTTGTGTCTAGGACTTCCATTACCCTTTCCTTAGCGACCTTCACTCCATCCCGTCGTCCTGCCACTCTGACGTGAGGATCTACGGAAACAAGCAAGTTAAACATTAAATTACTGCTTATATAGTGTATAATTTATGGGAAGAAAGAGGCAGTTTATGTGATACAAATATTACTGCGGAAAATCTATCATACATTTGGTCTAATCACGAAACTAGAAAAATATTTTTTTTTATGACATCTTAGGCAACTCTGAAGGTACAAGGCAAACAAGAAGAAGATGAAATTTCGCCGCCCAGTTCCCTTCGGAAAGAGATGACAAATATTATGGTGGTAGAAATTCTGCTGCACGAGAATTCAGAAGTATATAGCTCTGTACAAAACTAAAGTTTCTCATATGCCGAAATTTTGGACCCAGGCCCATCCCGAAATTTGCCTTCAAATACCTTATCCATACAGGCGTGAAGACCGGCTGCCTTTTGTTCTACCTGGAATGAATTCCGATAATTTGCTTTGACTCTCCTGCCATTAATTCAGATTCTTTTAAGTGTGTAAATGTCAATAATCCCGAAATGCGTTATTTACCCACACTACGAACATCTGATATTACACGTCGTTTGATGAAAGGTACGCAGATATCAGACTCCAAATGCGTAAGGTGTTATCTTCAGCTGTTTCTGGGCGGGGCAGCTGCGAACATCCTCAAGGAAATCTAGGTCTGGATTTGCTGCCATACCTCGACTGAACCCATTTCTCAGGCTCTTTCCTTGAATAAACTCCCAGCTCATCAATATTAGTGGACACCCAACACACAAGTATCATCACAGCTGTCAGTATTATTTCATTTTCTTATTCACAATCATAAAATAAACTAATCTACAAACGAAGTTTTTTATGCCAGTAAAGAAAGGTCCGTGAAATCCCGAAGTATTTGGTATAACTTCTGACTGGTAACGTGTGAACCTGGTTTGAGTCTGAATATTATCTTTGCTACGAAGACGAGGGCAGAGCTCTAAACGTATATTCCGTTATCAGTTACATTGATCACATTTAATAAATCAAACAAGGATAGCGACTTTTACCCATATAAGAATGGAAATAGGCCTAAAGAAGCAGGGTCTTTTTAACTTACGTTTTTTTCCCATACAACGTAATATTTACGTTAAAAACTGATTTTTGTGAACATTTTAACATGCATAATGTAAAATTACTGGCGATATTCAGTTCTGAGAGATCTTAACGTTTCCATCTGTAAGGGCTTCAAAGCAGGACAGTTGCAACTTCACTTTTCACCACCCATCTAAGACGTCCATCCACTGGACAGAATGGAATCTTTTGGACAACATTATTCCCTTGTGTAAATCAATCATCAACCGCCCAATCCACATAAAGACACGACATTCTAATCTTGTAAATGAAACCAACTTGTTGCACTCTTTTATTCTTAGTGTATTTCGTCAACTTTATTTATAATCTATACATGTTTCGGACCTCTCCAGTCCATCATCAGGAAGAAAATGTATTTATGCGACGCTAAGAATTTGTTGTTTTGTTTAGCTGACAGTCTGGTATGCAGGATGGAATGAAACTTCATTCCATCATGCATACCAGACTCTCAGCTATACCGAATAACAAGTACAAAGTTTCGCATAAATACACTTGTTCTTCCTGATGATGAACTGGAGAGGTCCGAAACATGTAGAGGTTATAAATAAAATTGACAAAATACACTAAGAATAAAAGCGTGCACCAAGTTGGTTTCATTTACAAGATTATATAGAAATGTACGGTCAACAGAACATAAATTTTAACACTCTAACCTTTGCACGTTCAGGCTTTTTCCCGAGAAAAACAGGCCGGCGAGCGGCAGTAAAGAACCCCGCGTAATGCCAAGTTAAGTCTCTTCACAGATTTATTCACCACACCAATTCGGCCTCATGAGTAGTGCTTTGGAACACAGGTAATTTATCTTTAAAATTCCAGAATTCGTGTATGGGGCACAAGATATTTTGCGCACCGTCCTGTGAAGACATCCTCTGCTAATCGTATCATGAACGCGTATTATCACACTTTTTATCGATAAAGTACAGATACAAAATATTACTTTAATGTACATAAACTGAGCCATATATGTCCACGTAGCTACTAAGCTCAGTTGTCATCAGTTACTTGAAACATGATTAACAGAAATTCCAATACTACAGGTTTTTCATTATGTTACGCTTATTCAGCCCGACTCAAGCTTCGAACTAATCTAGACCTGTCTGCATTTACAAGCATATTCGCAGCGTCATAACATGAAAATCCCGTACATAGTATGGGTAGTAGTAATCTGACACACGTAATGCTCAGAAGCGTGGAGGAAGGAGCCTACTACGTACAGAAATACAAGCTGACATACTCGTATTTTACGCTTATGAAGAAGCATGTATTAACTATATTTATCAACATATTTCAACTGTGGAATTTCAGATATTCGCCAAGGCTCCAAAATGAACTCACCCCTGGACTTTTTTCAGTCTAAACCCACAGTAACACAAGTAACAATAAAACTTAATTGGTTGACGGAATTATATGCACCTCTATTATTCGTCGCACAAATTCGAGATTTATCCTTCGACTATTATTGTGTCCTTTCTGCGTGAAAATCGTTAGAATTAACCGGTGAAATACCAATTAATTTTATACATACGTACCTCCAGAACGAGGATTAGGAGAGGAGGATATAAAATCTAAGAATCATGATCCAATTCGGAAGTGTTCGAGCCTAGCAGGCCGTAATATGAAGTCTGACCAACGCACGTTCAATATTATCCAGGAAAGGAATTTTGTGCAAAAAAAAAAAAGCTAAAATATGTTATCTAAAAATAATTACGGGGAACAATAACATTTCAAGCTGTCAGTAAGTGGCACTAATGTACAAAAATCACCACTGAAACAATGTGTAAAACTATAATTTTAATATTTTATCTTTCAGTTTTTGGATATGATGCAGGAAGATAATACATTCAGAGTTGTTTGATTAAAAAAACAGCAACAATTTTAAAATTGTTTAATCGTTAAGTGAGTAATTTTCTATTGGCTGCTGTAATTTGGCCTCCGCTGCTCTAACTACCGTCCCCCAAGCCTTCCATTCCACCGATTCATGGTTTTTCAAAAGTGAGGTGTCATAATTTCATATGCCTAGGAATAAGCAAACGCAATGCTACAAGCGAAAATTTTGGAAAAGACAATTACATTTTATGCTGCTCATCCAAAAAGATATGCGTCGATATGTTATATTCAAGTTTAAAAATTCGATTCGCGACAATTAACGCCACTTTCTTATACGTGAATAATTATCAAACCTAATAGACTTTAAATATTTCCAGCAACTGTCTAAGTGTAGAAAAAGATGTGCAATATGCACTCCTGCTGAAAGATTAATAAATTGTTGGATTCGTTATTCATTATAAACAAGCAATGATAATTTTTTATCTCAGTAATTAACCAACTTGATGCACAAAATTTTTGTTTTACAATAAGTTTATTTCATGCCTCTACATGTTTCGAGTACATGTGCTCGAAACATGTTCACACCTATAGGTGTGATGATACCAGAGGCTGTGTAATGCAATTTTGACCTTCTGATGATGAGCACATGTGCTCGAAACATGTAGAGGCATGAAATAAACTTATTGTAAAACAAAAATTTTGTGCATCCAGTTGGTTAATTACTGAGATAAATATACTGAGATGCACGGTCAGCAAAACGTCAAAAGCAATGATAAATTTTAGGGAGTGTATTCCACTAGGACGATGGGGAGAGTGCGTGTATGATTGCGTGTTCATGCGTACACCATTCGTTGCACATGCAACACGCATCTTATCAAGTAGCCATAATTTGTTCTGACACCTTCATTCTTATGAGTCAAAACCTGATAAGCAACAAAAGCCTTACGAGATACGGAATTGTCAACAAGGCATTTTATACCACCAATTTGTACGATTTCGTCTCCATACCCTTTTCGAACACCACAGATTGATGAATGATTTCATGAATGCTCCGATCTTCTCTACGATCCTTGCTGGAAAGCAGAGGAGACACCACAAAGAATTCTTGTGAATCGTCATACGACTTTGGTGACGTATTTCACAACTGTAATCCAATTATCAGCAGCAGATAATATCACATACATCCATCGATTTTTAACTGGCATGCTTCTCCTTTATTTTGTTTGCGGGTGGCAGGTAACTAGGCTCTTAAATCGCTGCGAAATACCAGCACCACTACCCACATTCCTAACACTGCACACTGGCGCAGAGAACTGAATAAACGTAACAACGCTTTCGCTCAACCTTAAAGGCAGTCAGACGACCGTGAATTTAGAACTGACCAATCATGTAACAGAGTATACATCAACAAGTTTAAACCTGCGACGTATTGATAACATCTCCCTCATATTGTTGCCAAGCCGAAAAAAAATGTGCTCATTCCAGGAAGTCAGAAGTTAATTCATCGCGTTGTCTGGTGACGAGTTTTAAGGGGTAGGTTAACAGCATTCGATAATAGAGGTAAAACTGCAACAGTTGAAATTGACAACAGCAGGTCTTAAGTCTCGCGATATTTATAGCCGTACTTATAAAGATAAATAATAAAACGTAGGATTCAGACAACCTGCTGTAACGTTTGTTATCATTACTGGTTTTAGGCTTTTTCGCAGAATTGCGAAGAGCGGCTGTTAGCTTTGTCTTTCTGTCTGTCCGACCGCACAGAACTCTGCTCCCACTGGACGGCTCTCATCAAATTTGACATTTAGTAGTTTTCGGAAATTTGTTGAGAATATTCGTGTTTTAATCAGAACCTGACAAGAATAACGGGCCTATGTACATTTATGATAATATCTCGCTGAATTCTCCTTAGAATGATAAACATTTCAAACAAAAATCATACAAAAAATCAAAACAGGCATTTTGTGTTAACAATCCCCCCTCCCCCCCGAAAATCTTGCCATTTATTATACAATGTGGAAAAATACGGCACAGCCGAACAGCCCACATATGGCAATATAATTCGGCGAATGCGCATTGCATGCTGCATATCTAAGGCCACAGAGACACAACCAAACACGTTCAGAATATTAAGTCCTTTATTTGTCCCAACCAATGCACAAAAATTATTTTAATTGTTAAACTGTTAAAACATTTAAAACTATAATATTTTCTCCAACATGTTTCGGTTTACACAAACCATCATCAGGGAGCTACAGCCTGCGTTTTGCCAAAGTTACAATATTGATTCCAATATACAAGTCGTTGTTGGAGTATTCAGTATTATGGCTGCACATTTCGTTCAGTCCTGTTGTGCATGTGTATTATGCACTGTGCAGAATGAAACTGTCATTGTTTCTGCACAGTGCATAATACATACGCACAACAGGACTGAAAGAAATATGCAGCCAAATACTGAATACTCCAACAACGACTTGTTTATTGGAATCAATATTGTAACTTTGGCAAAGAGCAGGCTGTAGCTCCCGGATGATGGTTTATGTAAACCGAAACATGTTGGAGCGAATATTATAGTTTTAAATATTCTAACAGTGTAACAATTAAAATAATTTGTGTGCATCAGTTGGGACAAATAAAGTACTTGATATTATTAATGCACGGAACAATGATGAAGACGCTCAGAATATGTTAATACTTAATGTTTTTTCACAGCATCAGTGGTTACGCGAAAGCCCCTCAATATTACATCATACCTATATTGCGTGTCTCGTTCATGTCTATCTTCAGTTCCTCCAAGAAAATAATTTTTGGCTATATACGCTTCATTCCATATAATTTCCAGGAGTTATTCACAGGTATATTTACAAAGTTTCCGAAGTCAACGAACAATGCAAATCGAATTATATATGGCGCATTATATGGGTGAATGCAGTTTTTGATCATGTAAATTGCATTGGGTCTCACATCACGTTTGGATTAAGTTATATCTTCTATCAGTGTTTGCGATAATATATCTGCAAAACAGGGAAGACGACGGCAACAACTAAATTTATTTCTTCTACTCCTCGCTTTCTCAAATGTTTAGAGCATTCGTGGGTAGAATGCGTTATATCTTGCACTTAATATCCCCTGGACATGCCACGCTTTGCACTCTATAACCCATATATTTTCGTGTTTTCTGGCGTTGTATGCTATCTTAAAACAAACTTTTACCACAAAAAAACAAAAAACACAAATAATAATAATTTTATGAGTTTAAATTTTTATATTAGATTCCAGTCGAAGACGCGTATTCCAGGTAAGCCAAAAAAATTAAGCTTATTTTAATCAACATCCTCCAGATTCGGTAGCAGAAGTTGATTGAAACTAAGAAGGCTAATTGCTCAGTAAAATAAATCCGTATATTTTTAACCATTTAAAAAAACTTCAAGGGATAACACAAACATTATACATTTTGTTTAAATTCATTTTAAAAACTCAGTATCTAACACTCCCACCACCCATATATTCCCTCTCTGTGGCAAATATTACCATAGTAGGTCTACATTGCAATTTCACATTGACATGTGTATACACACAAACACACATACACAAAATGGAAGTTAGTATGAAATGTAGTTAAGTAAATGTCTAACCATCACTTAAAAATCTACGTCTTTCTTCCACAAAGATGTATTTTCCATATTTTTATGAACAGAACCTAACCTAACAGTTTCACATAGCAACGGCATATAATCAAGAAACAGAAGTTTTGTCTTCGGGAACAAGATTCTTACGTCGCTTTTAATGCCACCGAGAACTCAATTTAACGGCCAAGCTTTTTTAATTTTTATAGATATTTTTAGCCAAATTAATCCAGATATTCTTCTCTCCACAGCTTTAACTTCAGATGTCATGAATATTGCACCTGTCATTCACCCTCCTTTAGCTGTCCAGTCCGATAATGTGTGTCAACATGCCATGTAAACTAACAGCATATAGTGGAACTGATACCAACCTTTCTTCGTCTTCGCACCAATTTTGAGACGTGAAGGCCACATGATATAAGTGTTTGTCTCTTGCATGATCTGAAAAAAAAAAGATACGCGTTACGACTTGAACAAATAAAGAAGCTTTTCCTTAAAGTATTTAGTTGTGTTCCTTTTAATTTGATAAAACTTGGCGGATCCTGAGACGTACAGTAGAATGTTTTATTTAAGGTCGCTATTGATTGCTGAGGTTAAAAGCGTCGATGTGAAACACTGGTGAATTGATAATGACAAGGAAAACAGAAGCACTTCCAATACCACTGCGTACGTCCCAAATCCCACTTGCTGTGGCTTGGAATCAAATCCGGGTCTCCACATTGAGAGTTCGGCGACAAATCACTTAAGCCAACCAGAAGTGTAAATCATTGATAGTCATTCAAAAATGAAACGTGTTGGTACGTGTTCTGTCAAGTGTGTTATTCAACAACGTTCTCATTTTCTAAGATTATGTAGCGTCGGTAGTCTAAATACGAGTATTGAGAACTGGTGGCAAGGTAATGGCATGGAGGGCCAAAGTGCAAAACAAAAAAAATCTTTCGGGGTGATGCGTTTTCATGGAAATATGAACCGAAATGAGAGTTAACTCCAAAAGACTGAAGAATATCATAACTGAATTGTATTCATTTATTTGAAGTGACACTAACTGAGATTTGTTTGATTTGTGAAACAAACTGTAATTTCTAAAATGTCGTTGGGTTCTCTTTCCCGAACCATTGCTTTATACAGGAGTCCCGTACGTACGGTACAGGCAGACGAGAGGCAGAGCCATTGCAGTGCATAATACAAGTAAAATGGCATCCCCTTCTCTTAATTGCATATTTCTTATGACAGGAATCTGCAAAAATTAAAATTCGTGTTTATGGAGAGCAAAGGTGGATTGCATGGAAACCGTTTGTGGTAACTTATATTGGATTTATTCATTCCTCTTAAAATTCATTTCAAATAAGTTCGTAAATGTTTTCAGGATATAAAAGGAAATAAGTTAAGCAATGTCAGCATGAAAAAACACTCCTGGTGCATTGGCTCTGACTATCCCTAATTATGTCAGTAAGCGCACTGTCGGTTATCCTGCGTAGATTATCCCTGTACAATCGAAAGCTGTTGGAGGCTAAAGACGAAGGTGGAAAACAAAGTGACTTAGCGCCGAGAGCTCGAACAAAATTCTCAGTACAGCAATCTGCATAGTTTACTGTAAAAAAGAGCAAAAACTATGTATGTGTTACGTATATAACAAACAAATTACAATTTTATTTTTTGTTCTTGACGTAATACAGTTTATGTTTCCGATTATCCGTGTTTCTTAATTACCCACGCATCCCACCCTACCCCACAACATTACCCCACATCAAGATTACACTCTATTCTCATTTCGACCCTAAAGGTAACACTACTTTTTCGTTTTTTCTCGCGGTGTTCTTTAGATCGTCTGTTTCTGCAGCCTCTCTGACTCTGCCTTATTCCTCGTATGCCTAGATGTAGTATTTCTTGTACATCTCGCGTAAATGGCAAATATCGCTTTTCTGTGATTATCTCCTACAAGCTAAAGCTTCCTTTTTTCGCCTCGTGAAAGCGGAAAAGTTTAGTTTGTCACCCGATTCTTAGGCCTCGGTTCGTATCTCATAGACATGATGGTCTGTGTCCCTTGTATAGAACAATTACATGAACGTTAAATAGGTATTCAAGTAAATTGTCCTTTTACGTTTGTCACATTTAATCAAAACTGGACTAAAAAAACAAATTTTAGTAGATATCTAAAATATTAAATTTCACGAAAATCCGTCCCGTTGGAGTCATGTTGTTCTATACGAAGAGACGAACGGACTACTGACATGGCTAGGCCAGTAGTAGCTCTTCGCGGTCCCTTTTCGAAGGCAATAGGAGTGAGTTCGCTTGGTGCTACATCCTCTCCGTTAGGATCATCCAACAGTAGTAAAGAACGAAGCAGTTTCTATCTGGTCATTGTTCGGAGTTTTCATAAAGAGATTTGTATTCTGGCCGATTTATTACAGGGGAATTTTTCCCAGATCTCATTTGGAGGTTGATTGGAGACGACAAAAAAATATCTTCCCCTTGCAGAATATAACTCTTGTCACCCAGACCGTAATCGATCACAGAGTTAAAATATTTCGCTACCCAAGGCAAGGGTTCTCAAGTGTTGTTACCAGTAATTTCTCATGCGGCAAAACCTTTCTTTCGTAAATATGTTTTCTTACAGAAAAATTTTCGTATTTTGAAATAAATTTTTTTTTAATATCGCCTTCTAATTTTCTGATCATTTTTACGTAGTGTTGTGTGCCTGTGCTACACCGCTTAAATCTTTTTCCTTCGAAAGTGTTTTTCTATATGTGTTGCCGTATGTCGTTTTATTATTTGCCGCGCGCTGTAATTTGAACTACAAACTAATAGCTAAACAGAATTTATTTTGTGTGTAATAAATTTTGTATTAGTTTATTTAGCTATCAGATATGCTTCTAACTTATAACGGCTGACACTTTAAAGTTTTTTTTTGCTTCAGAAGCCCTAAAAATAAATATATATCATAAAATACACATATGGATAGCTGTAAATAAAAACTGCGTGGTGTCATGAGATAACCTTTGGGCCATTGTCACGTAATTTGGGAACCTTAACTTCCTGGAACCCTCTGGGCACCTCGCGCCTATAATGGGACTGATCTACCTTTTTTTACATGATATAACGTTACAGCAATGTGAGAACTAACTTCATTTCATAAATATATATAAAAATATATTCATTTATTTTCTTTGTTTTATACATGTTTTGCAACTTGTCCAATATTGGATATACAGGGCATTCTTTTATGTGCCCACCAAGCACGGCAGGTTTATCGCACAGAAAATGTGCGTCCATCGGGATATCCCGTGAAACCAACCATGTTCAGGATAAGAATAAAAGAAAGGCACTGTATGTTGGAAAGAAATGGTTTTCACCACAAAAGCTTACATTGTGATAACTTTATTTGTAACCCTGTCAACAGGACGATACATACATGTCTCTTACAGTTCCTACGTAAATGTTAAATTTTCAAGGAAGTATGACATCAAAGAAACTCACCAATCAAAAACTATGTAACAAAGAGCTATTTTGACAATGGGGAATATTTAGCCAATCGGACATTTTGTTACAGGGTCTGCCAAGTTATATTAAAATAGAACGGACAAAAAGGGACAGTATTGAAAATTGAAATAATTAAAGAAGCCGCGTTGTATTGCCGTTCGTGTGTGATTAATTACCTATAATTCACGTCCCTGTGGATATGGAGTCACCTCGACTTTCATCGCATAGCAGCAGAGTGCAAATCCAAAGAGAAATCGACGGTGTTTGTTAGCAGAGAGCTGACTGTTCGAACAGTCCCACCGTCGCGAACAGCATTCGGAATCAGCTGTATGAATACAGATACGCGTCGCTTAACGACGGGGATACGTTCTGAGAAATGCGTCGTTGGGCAATTTCGTCGTTGTGTGATCGTGTACTTACACAAACCTAGATGGTACAGTATAGCCTAATACACACCTAGGCTATATGGTACAGTATAGCCTAATACACACCTAGGCTATATGGTATAGTTTATTGTTCCTAGGCTACAAACCTGTACAGCATGTTAGTGCACTGAATACTCTAGGCAGTTGTAACACAGTGGTAAGTATTATATTATATTATAATATTAAAATGTTATATTATAACATTATGGGACCACCGTCGTACATGTGGTCCGTCGTTGACCGAAACGTCGTTTTGCTACGCATGACTGCAGAACTAATTTTGATTGACTATTACTACATTTGTGTTAAAGAGCTTATTGTTTAATTTTTTCCGCTGTAAGAATACAATTTCACGTTGCACTGTTATCTGTTTTGCATAGATACTTCGACATGCCACTCAGAGATTGGGACTGTAAAAGTCCCCGTGTCTTAGGAAAAGGTTGGGAACCAGTACTGAAGGAATCGTAAGTCCATAGGCCCTGGCTTACGTGTTGCTTCTCTGGGCACACACTATTAGATTTAATATATATTTCATTATATTTAAAAATATGTCCTCTTTGTACAATAGTCGTATAAATTCCGGTATAAGTAAAAAGGTCCCTGTCTTTAATTAAGCACGACGACAAGAAGACATATAAAAGATTGGAGGCATAGCTCCGCGCATTCTTAAACTTCGGCACTACTTCCATACTAATTAAAGAGTGTACGCCCCCGCCGAGTTACCCCCGGAAAAACAAGCAAAATCCATCAAGTGAATCGGAGGCTGGGTGGGTCCTGGAGGTTGGGTGGGTCCGAAGCTGGTCTGGACGTGAGAATATTCCTTACTTCTGCCGGGAACCGTACCACGACTCCTGTGTCGTCCAGCTTGTGGCACTTGGCACAATACCGACTACACTATCCCGGCTCGTATAAATATTAATGATATACATAACTAGTTAAGTATATGTGTTTACTCGCTAGAACGAGCTATGAATTTGGCCGCTGTGGTAGAGGGCATGTCAGATACTTAGAATTTTTTGACCACTAACCGATATATTCCACTTAAAAAATGAGAGGATAAAGTGCTGTCTTGTTAAAATCCAAGTTTTGCATTCATAGAGGCTCGTGTTTTCGAGATGACGTGTGTTTACTCAACAAGGTTAGCCCACAGATAAGGTACACCCACTTATGTTGTGCAGGCCAAAGCTGCTCTCGCCAGTAAGTGACAGTACACGGCGCAGATTTATTTTTCTGATGCCATTACTTTCAAGGTAAAGACTCCCCGCCTAGTATTGCGACTAAATGAGCATGACGATGTTCACAGTTTTCGATATTTTATGTGCCAGATTAAATATTTGTCTCACAGAATATTATCCGGATGATCAAACCAAGAAGAATGAGATGAGCAGGACATGAAACGTATAGTGGGGATGAGAGGTGAACACAGGGGTATGATGGAGATCTGAGGGAAACAGACCTCTTGGAAGACGTAGAAGGAGATGAGAGAGTAAAGTTAAGAGAGATAAAAAATGGGGCGTGGACTGGATTAATCTGACTCAGTATGGGTAAAAGCGGTGGGTCCTTGTGAAAACAGTAAGGAACCTTCCAGTTACATGAAATGTGGGGAGGATTTTTTGAATAGCTGAGGAAATGTTCGATTCTCAAGAATGGGTCTGCTCCACGGAGTTACTTATTTAGTCACTTTAATATTTGACACAAATCCTATTCAAGTTTTCAACAAATTTATGCGAGTAATTTCACAGTTTTCATGGTTTTGCAAGAATTGCCGGAAGCGATTCATTCTCTTGGTTAGTCATTCTGGATCGTTATTACAAAAATTCCGTCTCTCTCTTACTCTTTCAAGACTCCCGTCAGGAAAGACATGCATTTGTTCCTGTTATTTCTTAATTTATTTTTTTTATCTTCATAGTTGCACCGTGCATTGATAATATCAAATTCTTTATTTTTCCAACTAAAACACACAAATTTTATTAAATAATAATTAAAACATTTAAAATTATAAAAGTTGCTCCAATATGTTTCGGTTTACATAGCTTAGATAAAATTACATTTCTGGTTTCAGTAAACATGTCGTTAGAGATGTTTTCAGTGTTATGAGGTATATGCCGCCGTTAACACTGATAACGTCTGCACCGACACGCACTGTTGAACCAGACTTATAATTTTAGCTAAGCACAGGTTGTAGCTCCCTGATGATGGTTCCTGCGTGAAACGAAACATGTTGGAGCGACTTTTATAAGTTTAATTGGTTTTTAACAATTTAACGGTTTTATATATGAGTGCATTAGTTGGACAAAAAAACATTTCATATCATTGACGCACGGTGTAACCATGAAGATGAAAAGCCTCTGTCATACAAGTGGTCTCTTAACTTCAGTCTTCCCCGCCAAAGCCGTATACGCATTTTCCTTCATCACATGCACCACCCATTTGAGATTCACTAATTTAATCGCCCGAATAACATTTGATGACGAGTACAAAACACGCAGCTCCTCATTTTGCAATTTTCTGCAGTCTCTTGTTTCTTCCTCCTAGTACCAGGTGACTTGGTAAACATCCCATTCTCGAACAAACTTAACGAAGGTTCTTCATTCAATGTTACAGACCAAGTATATAACCCGTGTAATAAAAACAAATGCTCTTTCAGGTGATACATTACTGTTTTTTTGTTCAAATAGTGCAATACGATTCGAGATTTTCACGTCATATGCAAGCAAGTTCAATTACCTAATTTAAAATATTACACGAACCTGTTGGGCCACACTGCGTTGCTATCCTTACTTACTTACTCACTCCATGGTGCAGAGTCCTTCTTGAGAAGCTAACTGGTTTGCAGCTAGTCAAGAAATTCCCCGCATTTTATGGAAACCGAAGGTTCATTACCGCACTCACAAGCTTCCGCCACCTATCTCTATCCTGGGCCAGCCCAATCCAGTCCATATACCCACATCCCACCTCCTGGAGATCCATCCTAACATTATTCACCCATCTGCGCCTAGGCCTCCCCAGTGGTCTCTTTCCCTCTGGCTTCCCCACCAAGACCCTATCCTACATTTTTTAATATCATATCATATCTTTAGCTATTGTTTATTTAAACACGTTTAAAAATTATTTAAATTTTAAAATACATATAGAATTCTCACATTCGTGAAATTTCTTTGCGTTTTTTATTCCAAGAAATTCGTTGTTCTTAAGTTGAATCGGTACTGGACTTTGTACTTCGTCGATTTTATGTTCCATTTACGTGTAACACGCAGGGCCGGATTAAGAGACAGGGCAGCCTACAAGGAGCTCAAAGACGTCCCTGGAATAATCGGAAATATAGTGTTACTAAACGCAGGTTAGCACACGCAAAAGAACTTCTCCGCAAATTGAGCGCGCGCCCTTAAAAACTTTCACCTGCCCTGTCCTAAGCCGATAAATTTTCAAGAATATCGGTTTGAAGACACACCAAATTATTTTCTCGGGACGCCAACACGTCTCGCACTGGCCCTGGTGACATGTCTAAGTAATATCTGTTTGTTTTGCACTCCTGATTTCTTCTCTATTTCAGTGCAGTGTGCTGTAGGTTGAGTATATTTTGTGAAAGGTGTGACTGTACTCCCAAACCCTTCGCACAGTGTCACTGCGCCGGCTGAAGGAGTGATTATAGTTATTGTATATATTTCTTATTGGAAATACAAGGCGCTGTCCCTTCTGTAAATTGCAGACCACGTTCCACAGCCATAAACAACAAATGCAAAATTTTAGTTTTAAATATTTCAACTTTTATATTTCCAGAATATTTCGAAAGCAACGAATCCTGAGCCTCATGCTAGCAGGCATCCACCTAATCTAACTTCTTTATGTATGCAAATTTGATTGCATCTGTCTATCCCAAACATTTGGATTTGACATATTTTCAAAGCGTTCATTACCTACTCTTGTGTTATGACTTGGTTCATTACAAAATTAGTAAAATTATTATTGAATGGTAAAATTCAAAGAAAGCGAGGCAAATGAAGTCCGAAAACGTCGTACTTATATTTCTTTTATGATCAATTTTGTAATACCAGAGTACACATCTACGTGTTTCATTCGGTCTCTCTCGTGTCAGTTGCCAACCAGAATTCAGTGTAAATGCCAGGTAGAACACCCTTGCCAATTTCCATTGCATATCGTATATTGAACATTTTATTTAACGACTACGTTAGTGTCAGAATATGAGTGCGTAAGAGTGGCCTTGAAAGAGTGTAAAAGGAAGAATTCATTACTTTTTTCTTTCGTTCTTTTACAAATCCGGAAAGAGACCTGAATTATATTTTGCCTAGAAAATATGCTACATTATTGTTTTGAAGGGTCTGCCAGAATACAAACATTTTACGTTATCTTATGAAGCGTAGCGACCGGAGTCAGGCTGACAGCTGAGCTGCTCGTACTGAAAGAATTATCAGCTCGGCTTGATGCTATTCTGGAGGCCTGAAAAGCCTAACTACGCCTCCTTTGCTGTGAGCCATTCGCAGCAACCTAATGACGGAAGGCAATGCACTAACTCTATCCACAGCACAACAAAGCAAAGCACAGCTTGGATATTACACTGAAACTTTGAACCCACAGAGCCCCTTTGGTAGGTCTATATTGCCGTACGTAGGTGACCTTCGGCACAGCGTGGTCAAACAAAGGGAAGTATCACGGTAAGATAAGCTAAGCATGTTCTGTTCAATAATCTAGTTCTATTGTTAATAAACAAAAAGAAAATATTGTCTTCGGGCTTCTCCTTTCACAATTCATATGGATAATACATAAAGTAAAGACATCTTCTGCAAAAAAGATAACAGCCATTACAATCAAAGAAGCTACTCGCACTGCATGTTTAATAATACGGAGCTTGCAGAGACAAGGAATGTGCTTCCAATGAGATGGCAGGTTCTAAACCCGTCATTTGAACTGTACAAAATTTCCCCCGGCCCACACCAACGTCGGAGTGCTCGCCGTAATGTGGACAACATGGCTGCTGAGCAGCTGCTGATGATAGGGCCTGCTCTGCAGTTATCGGTAAACCGTAAGGGTAAAGGTAGCCCTGTCCACGCCTTTAAGGAATATTGAGGGGTCAAGAGGTACAAATCCACTCACTCTTAACCTTGGCACTAGATGAAGGTGAGCTTTCAAATTCATTGTCCGCCTGCATTAGGCCTGCTACCCATTAAGAGCAGGGCTGGGTGGCCCTCATAGCAGGTCTCGGCGTTTTGTAAAACAGAAATTTTCCCCTGCTGGGATAGAATTCCGAATCGCCCAGCCCCTAACCTAGTCACTATAGCGACTATGATATCTTGGATTCCTGCTCATTTCCGTATTAAAGGAACCACTCTGTATTTCGGCATACACCAAAACCGTAGCATTGAAGCCGATAAACTGTTATCAACTTTCTTCTTGCTGGCAATTAGGATGGTGACAAGCTTAAAAAGGTAAATCAGTCCCATTACAGGCCTGAGGTGCCCAGAAGTTTCCAGGAAGTTAAGGCTCCCAGCTTACGTGACAATGGCCCAGGATGGTGGTAAGGTTGTCAGCCTTACGCACCGGCCGCTTTTACCCCCAGGAAATACCCCTGGTACCCATTTCTGTTAGAGGTTAAGTCGACCCCAGGGCCATAGTGAGATCGGAAGGATTATGTCAATGAAAAATTCCAATGACACCATCTGGAATCGAACCAGCGACCTTCCGATTTGTAGCACAGCACCTTAACCACTGCGCTACCGCTGTCCCCTGAACATCAAAGATAATAATCCTCGGAAGATAGCTACAAAGAAAGTTGCTGCAAGATATAGAATTAGTCAATGACTCAAATTTCTTTGTGAAGGTAATTTAGATTTTCGGCCACCGGGTACAAAAAGCAAGATT
>Ga0131853_10001741_pt1 | contig 38830 bp, 38 predicted proteins | sample TergutLab28metaG_FD_92764 | JGI IMG/M metagenome (GOLD analysis project Ga0131853, IMG submission 92764) | Labiotermes labralis P1 segment gut microbial communities from Petit-Saut dam, French Guiana - Lab288 P1 (version 2) (version 2) | ecosystem: Host-associated > Arthropoda: Insects >... | reverse complement strand
GAACTGCGCGGATGCCGCCAAAGGAGATGGACAGATCACGTACTTCTAGTAATTTACCCATTTAGCTCTCCCCCTTCTCTGTCGTCATTGGCGTTTTCGCCCCGCGTTTCTTGGTGATGAAGCGGTGTGCGCTATAGAGCAAGGTAATCACACCCGTTGGACGGAACATGACGATGACCACCAGAAGCAGACCATACAACACGTTGCTTGCGCCGGATGCACCCAGTAGAATACCCGCAACCTCGATGAGGGGTACAATGATAAACGCACCCAAAACAGGCCCCCATAGGGTCGCCGTACCGCCTACGATGGCGACGATACCAATCATGATGGATAGGTTGAAGCTCGCCGTACTCATGGGGGAGATGAATGTGAGGAAGGAGGCGTAAAACGCGCCCGCCGCGGACATCATCATGGAACTCACTTGGAATGCCCGGAGTTTGACGCGGAATGTCTCAACACCCAAGGATTCCGCCGCGTCTTCGTCACCATTGATGCAACGGAGGTAATAGCCTGTTTTTGATTTGATAAACCAATTTGAAAACAGCAGGGACAGTACCACTAAGGCTAAGAACATGTAATAAAACGGACGGTCATTGCTGAAGCTGAGCGCCAAGAAGTTATCGCCTCTATAGGTGATGAACATACCCGCTGAGCCCCGTGTTAGGCCGGAGAAGAATTGCAAAGCGCCGCGGAATGCCTCTGCAAAGGCGATGGTGGCAATGGCGAAGTACGCACCGCGGAGACGGAACGAACCGTAACCGATTACTGTTGCCATGATGAATGAAAGTCCCATGCCCAGGGGCAAGGATAGGAATGGTGAGATGCCGAATTCAACCGCTAAGATGAAGTTGGTATATGCACCGATGGCCACAAAGGCGGAACTCGCCCAAGAGACCTGCGCGCCATAGCCGCCGATGATGTTCCACGCCATGCCGAATACGGCAAAGGCCATACAGGTGATGAAGATGGTGATGATATAGTTACTGGCAATGAATAGGGGCAAGATGAGCATGACGATGATTGCAAGGACTGGTACGATATATTTTGCACTTATTAGGTTTCGCTTTTCCATTATGCTTTTCTCGCTCCTTTCCCGAATAATCCGTGGGGGAACAGGTAGACGACGATTAAGAACAATACGCAGATTGCCGCCACGCCGATATCCGCTGATATCATGGTGGATACCAAAGCTTCAATGACACCAACCAACATACCGCCGACCAATGCGCCCTTAATGCTGCCCAAGCCGCCCAAGACGACTGCCACCAGCGGCGCTAGACGGAAGGTTTCCGCCACACCGGCACTGACAAAGAACAGCGGTGTCACCAAGAGCCCGGATATACCGGCCATGGTGATACCTATGAGAAACGCTACCGTAAATGTCTTTTCCGTATTGATACCAAGCATCTGGGACACTTCCGCATTCTCTGCGGTTGCGCGCATAGCACGACCCAATATGGTCTTTGTGAGCAAAATGCCCAGTCCCGCTACAATGGCAAGCATTGCACCGAATGCCAAAAGGCGCGGCCATGCGATGAAATACGGCCCTACCCGCAAGGATGACAGCGCGATAGACGATGGAACTGATAACGGTTGCGTACCGAATACTACTTCTGATAAGTTTTGTAGGAAAAATGACAGCCCTACTGTGATCAAGATAAATGTGGTAAAGTCTGAACCCAATACTTGACGAATGGTCAATTTAAATGTAATGTAGCCGAAAATAATCATTGATACGAGTACCAGCGGGATCAAGGCATAAGCCTCCCAGCCGGTGACGCGATGCCAGATGTGTGTGAAGTACATCCCCCACACCAAGTAAGCCCCCGCCGCAAAGTTGACTATTTTCATGACGCCAAATACCAATGTAATACCGATGCCCACCAAGGCGTATACGCCGCCTAATAGCAGGCCATTGATGACTGTTTGGATGATGACCCATGAATTCATACGATCGCTCCCTCTCTTTCTAGGGGACGCTCCCCCAGACTCCTTATCCGCTTTTCCGCCCTATCCTGCCGAGCCTCCATCCCCTCCTGTGCTGAGACACACTGGAGGGGATGGTTTTGTGATACTGAACTTATTCGCCCATTTTGGAGCGTAGTAGATCTGTTAGTTGGAATTCAACCGTTGCTTCGCTTGTTGGGAATACAGTGCGGGGACGGAATACGCCGTCATCGCTTAGCTGCCATTGAACCATGACTGCAACGGAGTTTTCATTAAAGCCGTTTGCCGCAAAGTTCATTCGGCCGCCCGGTGTGAGCGCTGAGATATCAAGTGCACGAATTGCGTGCATGAGTTCTGTGCGGTCTCTTGAGCCGGTTTCTTCCAGTGCCGCCGCGATCATGTAGACTGCACCAAATGCGCTGACTGCTTGCTCCGGCATCATGTAGCCGAAGCGGGCTTCAAATGCTTGATAAATGTTTGCAATCTCTGGATTAGGATTGTTCACGATAGTTGCCGCGTCAAAGTTGTGTGAGGCAACAGAGATGATACCGTTTACAAGCTCGCCGAGATCTTCTGCAAAGCCCGGGAACAACACGCCGGCGCCGCCGCCCACGATGAGGGGATGATAGTCAAAGGCGTTCATGGTGTTGAAGAGCAGACGTGCGTCTTGTGTGTATACAGATGGGAAGATAACTTCTACGTCTGCGTTTACAAGACCAACTACAATTGGAGAAAGGTCAGCCGCGCCGGGTGTGAATGATTGGTCAAATGCAAGCTCGAAGTTTGGCATTTGCTCAATGAGGTCACGTGCCGCCGCGGAGTTTGTGAGACCCCACTCAGAATCTTCATACACGATGCCGATTCTAACTAGATCTGTGCCGAACTCTTCGTTGATCCACTCAAGGATACCGATTTGCGCCGCCGCAAAGCCCGGGCTTTGTGCCGCATAGGCAAATACATATTCGTAGTCTTGCGCTGTGATGGCTTGTGATGTTTGTGCTGTTAGGAACGGAAGACCCGCTCTTTCAAAGATTGGGAGCATTGGGATAACGAAAGAACTCGCCGCCGCGCCGTGTGCCGCCATAAGGTCTGGGTTTTCGTCAACCATACGCTCCACAACCATACGGCTTCTGTCCGGGTCTGATTCGTTGTCATAGATCACGAGTTCGATCATGGCGCCGCCCAATGACTGGATGCCGCCGCGCTCGTTGATCCAATCTGCGCCTAGTCTTGCGCCGTCCACGTTGAATACGCCTTGGTCAGCGTTTACGCCGGTGAGCGGCATGACGATGCCGATTTGGACAGGCGCTACGTCGCTGTCCGGGGTTTCCGTTGTGCCCTCTGTTGGTGGTGCCGGGGTTGCTTCTGGTGCTGGGGTTGCCGCGTCGTTGCCGCCACCGCCGCCACAGGCTGCGAGTGCTGCTACCATTAATACTGCCAATAGTAGTGCGACCAGTCTTTGTGTCTTCTTGCTTTTCATTTTGAATCCCTCCTGATTTTTTTAGGGTTTTCGCGCTTTTTTAGGTCTTGCCCTCAAACGTTTTCGTAATCTTCTGTTTTCATCCGCTCATCAGCCGGAAGGCAAGGCACAGCTAACAAACAAGTATATTCTGTTTATTCGATGTATTTTGGACAAACTTGCAATTTTGTGCTAAACTATTCACAAACTCGCGTTTCATTCTTTCCTACTAAGGAGCGAAGTACCATGCATGATGAAACCTTTAAAATCGTTGATGTGGCCAAAAAATTGGGTGTATCCCCGTCTACTGTTTCTCGCGTGCTCAATAATCGTCCGGGTGTCGGAGAGGAGCTTCGCCAGCAGGTGAAGGACTTTATCGAAGAGGTGGGCTATAAGCCCAACGTCTTGGCAAGTAGCTTGAAGAAAAATCATATCAACGTGATTGGTCTCGTGTTCGCTGATGTGCGCAATCCGTTTTATGCCGAGCTATCTTTCTATATCCAGAAGTACTTAAACGATCTGGGCTATATGGTTATGACCTTTAACAGTGAATACAGTGATGAAAAGGAACTACAGTACATCGAGCTTGCCCATCAGTATAAGTTTTCAGGTCTTATGTTAACCAACGTCCACTCCACAGAGCGGATTAAGAAAATGCTGGAATCTTCCACTTTGCCTGTTGTGCTGGTCAATCGTACGCTTGATGTTTCCACCTGTGACGCTGTGCTCCTTGATAACTTCCAAGCCGGCTATTTGGCTACGAAGCATTTGATCGACTTAGGTCACAAGGATGCCGCTTTTCTGTTCGGTCACAGAGATTCTTCCCCGGTCTATCGCCGTTTTCTTGGGTATCAGGAACTGCTGAAAAGCCGTTTTATTCCCCTTAATGAGTCTCATGTGTTCTATGGCGATCAGCTCAACTTAGAAAGCGGCCTCAATCTGGCTTCTGAATATCTTGCCCGTATTGATTCCCTGCCCTCGGCTGTTGTTGCGTCCAATGACTTTACCGCTTTTGGCTTTATTGACGGTTTGCTCAAGCAGGGCGTACGTGTGCCGGATGATATTTCTGTTGTCAGCTTCGACAATACGCCTTTCTCCGCCCTCCGTCAAATCGACCTGACTTCCGTTGACCCGCAAACTCAACTCATGAGCGAACATGCCGTACAATTGATGCTGGAGCGGATTAAAAATCCAAGTCTCCCGGGGAGACGGATTCTTTTAGACCCGAAGCTCATGCTCCGCAAGTCAACGGCTGCGCCTGATTAATAGGTATAGAAGCCTTTCCCGCTTTTGCGTCCCAGTAAACCTGCCGCTACCATGTTGGCCAGGAGCGGACAGGGGCGGTATTTGGAATCTTTATAGCCCTCATAGAGCGCGACCATGGTATTATACATGATGTCCACACCCACAAAGTCTGTGAGTTCCAATGGCCCCATTGGATGGTTACAGGCCAATTTCATTGCGTTGTCTACATCTTTGGGGTCTGCGCCCTCCATGACCAGATATGCCGCCTCATTTTGCATGGGGACGAGCATACGATTCACCAAAAAGCCCGGTAGTTCAGGTGCGATTGCAGGGGTTTTCCCCAGGGCTTCCGACAAAGCCACAGCACGGGCTTCCACCTCTGCCGTTGTGGCACAACCTTTGATGACTTCCACCAGTTTCATAATCGGGGCTGGGAAGAAGAAGTGCATTCCCACACAGCGTTCCGGGTTTTCCATGGCAGAACTGATGGCTGAAATGGATAGTGCTGAGGTGTTACTTGCCAGAAAGGCCTCTTTTTTTACGATGGCGTCCAACTCTTTGAAGATGGATCGCTTGAGCTCTAAGTTTTCCGGCACAGCTTCGATGACTACGTCGCAGTCTTGCAAGTCTTCCATCTTACTGCCGTATGTAATCCGAGAGATAATGCCCTCTGCTTCTTCCGTGGTCTTTCTGCCTTTTGCGATGAGCTTATCCATCCCCGCCCGGACAGAAGCCGCCGCTTTTTCCAGCATTCCCGCAGAGAGGTCAATGTTGATTACAGAAAACCCTGCTTGGGATGCAACTTGGGCAATCCCGCTCCCCATTTGTCCAGCGCCTACTACACCAACTAGTTTCATACAAACTCCCCTTTCTATCCTCCACGGAGCGGCTGTGCCGCTCCGTTTTGTTTCGCCCGATCTGTGCCGCCTTTCGTAGGGAACGGTTCTAAACCGTTCCGATCCCCAATTGTGCGGTGGTAGTTCGGCGGAACGGTTTAGAACCGTTCCCTACAATACTACTATTGCAAATTACGGAAAATGGCCGAGATGCCTTGTCCGCCGCCGATGCACATGGTGACAAGCCCAACTTTTGCGCCGGAGCGTTTCATTTCATACATCATGCGAACCGGCAGAATACAACCTGTCGCACCGACCGGGTGACCCAGGCCAACCGCTCCGCCGTTTACATTTACTTTGGCAGGGTCTAGTCCCAGATCACGGATGACGGCAAAGGCTTGAGAGGCAAATGCTTCCGTTAGCTCTGTGATGTCAATGTCTTCCACTGTCATGTTGAATTTCTCCAACACTTTCTTCGTTGAGAAGTATGGTGTGTAGCCCATTAGCATGTCGTCATATCCGGCGACTGCATAGCCTACGATTTCCATGAGGGGCTTTACGCCCAGCTCTTTTGCTTTCTCTTCTGTCATCATCACGACTGCCGCCGCACCGTCATTGATGCCGGATGAGTTTGCCGCTGTGACTGATCCGCCGTCTTTTTTGAACGCGGGACGTAGTTTCGCCAGCTTCTCCATAGTGAGCCCACGGCGCGGATGTTCGTCCGTGTCGATTGTGATGGTCTCTTTTCTTTGTTTGACTTCCACAGGGACGATTTCATCTTTAAATTTCCCCGCGTCTAGCGCTTCTAACACACGGCGATGGCTCTCTAGGGCATAGGTATCTTGCTCTTCACGGGACACGTTGTATTTGTCTGCAACTGCTTCCGCTGTCATGCCGTTGTGGTATGGGCCAAGCGGCCATGTGAGGAGGTCGATCAGCCCGTCTTGCAACTGCTGATGCCCCATCTTGAAGCCTTCCCGCGCACCTTTTATGTAATATGGCACTTGTGACATATTCTCCGCACCACAGGCGACCACGATGTCCGCGTTCCCTGTTTGGATTTCTAACATGCCATCCACAATCGCTTGCAGACCGCTACCGCATTGGCGGTTTACGCTGTATGCTGTGGTTTCATTGGGAAGCCCCGCTTTGAGCATGGCGGCTCTTGCGATGAATCCGCTTTCTGATATCTGTCCCACGTTACCAACGATCACCTCGTCCACTTGCTCGGGCTTTATGCCAGCCCGGGCAACGGCTTCTTTGATTACAATGCCCGCCAGATCAATTTGATTCACACTGCTGAGACCACCGAGGAACGCACCCACAGGGGTACGGCAACCGCTTACCAATACAACTTTTTTACTCATTTTTACCCTCTCCTTTAAATAATCATACCGCCGCTGACTTCTATGACCTGACCTGTGATATATTTTGCATCATCGGATGCTAGAAACGCAACTAAGTTCCCCACGTCAGATGGCTTCCCGGCATAGCCCATGGGCACTTTGCCTATCATCATGTTCCAGCCATCCTCTGTCATGCCCCGGGTCATATCTGTCTCGATGAAGCCCGGGCAGATGACGTTTGCTGTCACGTGGTTTCTGGCCAGTTCTCTGGCTGCTGTCATGGTGAGGCCGACTACGCCCGCCTTGGAGGCTGCATAGTTCGCCTGTCCCAAGTTCCCCATCCAGCTCATGGAGGAGATATTGATGATAGCGCCGCTCTTTTGCGCCCGCAAGTGTTTTGTCGCCTCGCGGGTTACGTAGAATGTACCGCTGAGGTTTACCGCGATGACGCTATCCCACTGCTCATCACTCATTTTATGTAGCATCCCATCGCGATTGATGCCGGCGTTGTTGACCACCGTATCTACTCTTCCAAAGGCGTCGATTGTTCCTTGGAAGAGGGCTTCCACATCTTCCAGCTTCGCAACGTTTGCAAGGATCGCCACCGCTTCGCCGCCTGCGGCTTTGATTTCTTCTACACAAGCCGCCGCGTCCGCTTCCAGCATGTCACTCACGACGACTTTTGCGCCCTCTTCAGCGAGTTTCAAGGCGATGCCTTTACCCAGTCCGCGTCCCGCGCCTGTTACGATTGCTACTTTCCCCTTTAGTCTTCCCATTTCTTGTCTCCTCCTAAATCTCAGCCGAATGAGTGCTTTTTGAATATGTAGTCTCTGAGCCCAAACACGCCGTCTGTAAAGAGAGATGCGTCCATTTCTTTTAGATCGGCGCTTACGATAGGCGTAAAGTCCATCTGTCCCAATACGTCGCGTTCCAGATCAACGCCCGGTGCGATTTCTATTAACATAACACCCTCGGGCACAAGCTCAAACACGGCGCGTTCTGTGACGAACACAACCTTTTGTCCCTTTTCACGCGCCAACTTACCATTGAACGATACCTGTGCCACTTTGTCTACCATCTTGCGCACTTTGCCCTCTTGGGCGATGGTGAGTGTTCCATCTGAGAAGTCATATTTCGCACCGGCGGCTGTAAATGTGGCGCAGAAAACGACTTTTTTCGCGTTTTGTGTGATGTCGATGAACCCGCCCGCACCTGTGCAGCGTGCGCCCATTTTGGTGGCGTTTACGTTACCCTCACCGTCCAACTCGCCTGCGCCCATGAATGTGATGTCAACACCTGCGCCGTTGTAGTAGTACATCTGCTCATGGTGGGAAATCATGGCGTCCAGGTTTTGGGCGATGCCGAAGTCTACGCCCCCGGCTTGCACGCCACCGTATAGGCCGGATTCTACGGTGATGGTAATGTCATCACCCAAGCCCTCTTCGTTACAGACCTTGCCCACCATGTCGTTTGGAATGCCTGTACCAAGATTGATGATGCAGTTTGGATAAAGCTCCTGTGCCGCACGGCGGGCGATAAATTTGCGTTCGTTAAAGGGCGGCGGGTCAATACTGCCTTGAGGCACGCGGAGCATTCCGCAATAGGATGGGTCAAAGTACCAAGACGACGTCTGGCGGTGGTCTTCCATGGGATTGTCACAGATCACAACCGCGTCAATAAACACGCCGGGTACAGTGATATGTTTCGCGTTTAGCGTACCGGCCTGCGCCACGTCCCGGACTTGGGCAATGACCTTGCCGCCAAAACGCTTTGTCGCCAGGACTGCGGGGAGCACTTCCAGCTTCATGGCCTCTTCATCTGTTGTAAGATTCCCCATCTCGTCACAGCAAGTGCCGCGGATGATGCAATAGTCAAGGGGGATGGATTTATAGAGGAGGTATTCCTCTCCATACACTTCCATCACGTCTACAATCTCTTCTAATTGCTTCGTGCGGCTATTCATCTTGCCGCCCTCTACCCGGGGATCAATGAAGGTACCAAGCCCTACTTTGGAAAGCTTGCCGGGGAGACCACAGGCCATGCTGCCGTATAGTTGGGCCATTTGTCCTTGGGGCAAGCAGTACGCTTCCACTTGATTGTTGGCGATCATGTCCATCCAGCGGGGTTGTAGTCCCCAGTGCCCGCCGATGATGCGGGTGACAAGTCCCTCGTGGGCGAAATGTTGAATGCCCCGCTCCCGGTCACTTTGTCCGCAGGAGTGGACTAGGGTCATGTCGTTTGGATGCCCAGTCTCTAAGTAACGGTTCTCGATTGCTTTGAGTATGGATTCACTGGAGCTCACCAGTGTCATGGCAACGGTGGCGATGGTTTTGCCGTCTTGTATCATTTCCGCAGCCGCTTGGGCTGTGATAAAGTTTGCTTTCCGCATGGGTTGGCCTCCCTCAATTATCCATAGTAGGGGCGCGCATTGCGCGTCCGCAGGCAAGCAGTGGTCAGCTAGATATCCCAAGGCTGACCGCCGGCTAGGCATCCGCCGTCTACTACGTACATGAGACCTGTCATGTAGGCGGAGGCGTCGCTTGCGAGGAGGACAGTCATGCCGATCAAATCTTCCGGCACACCCGGGCGCGCCATTGCAATACGATCAAGGAGGTACTTGGAACGCACGGGGTCTGCCCAAAGCTGTGTGGTGAGAGGGGTCTTGATATGTCCCGGTGTGAGCGCGTTTGAACGGATGCCATACTTGGCAAGTTCAATCCCTTGCGCACGGGTCAGAGCGGCAACGCCGCTTTTGGATGCACCATATAGCCCACAGCCGCCCAACATCATGACGGAGTTGTAGGAAGCAATATTGATGATACTACCTGTCCCCGCCTCTTTCATGTGCTTTACAACTTCTTGCGTGAGAAAATGCACAGCTTTCAGATTAATCCCAACGATACGCTCATAACTGTCTTCATCTGCGACTTCCAATCGTTCCCGCTTGTTGATGCCGGCATTGTTGATGAGTACATCAATTTTGCCGAATACAGCAATTACTTCATCCGTGAGAGCTTTGAGACTTTTCATCTCCAGCAGATTCACATAGAAGCTCTTTGCCATGCCGCCCAAGGCTAAGATTTCATCTTCCACCTTTTTTAGTCCGTCCATGTCGATATCGGCAAGGGCAAGCGTTCCGCCGACTTTGGCAAGCTCAATTGCCATTTCACGGCCAATCCCGCCGGCCGCTCCGGTGAGCAAGATTACCTTGCCCTCTAATGAAAACAGCTTGGCTAGATTTGCGTTTATATCGAGTTTCATAAATATCCTCCTCTATTATGGCTATGCATGTATGCTGAGGATAAGCCCTGCACAGTCACATGAAAACGATTTCTCTTGTTTGCGTGAAAACGTTTTCTTAATATTTTTCAATGATTATAACATAGGACTTTTTCTTTTGTACATATCCATTTTCACAAAAGAATTTCTATCTTTTTTGTGCGAAATGATGAGTTCCGTCCCTGGTTCTGCATCATGCCTACATGTTTTTATGGTTTACATAAATTTTTACAATAATTTCTCCCTCCCCATTTTATCTCCACTTGTTTATTCTCACGCATTTACAATCACTCTCATTCGTTAACATAAAGTACTTTCGACCTTGAAAGTCAAAGGTGACATTTTGTTCCCCTTGTGATACCATATGCGCAAGCAATCCAATTTTTGCAAATTGCAATTTTTTATATTGAGGTATTGCCTATGCGTATTTATCCAAATCCGAATTGCAAAAAAGTGCGGGACAGTCATATACTTGAAGTGCGCTGTGCGCATTGTCAGTGTTTCATTGCCAAGTACCAAAAGCTTGGGGAGAGCAATTTTGTGAAGATGTATAATGATAGAATCATGGAGGGCTCTATTGATTTTTCCCAGTATCACGGCGCGCTGTTCTGCCCGGACTGCGGGGCGCGGATTGCGACGCGGTACATGACGAAGGTGGACAAGAAAGAAGCGTATCGCTTTGTGCCGTCTGCTTTCCATAAGCGCAAAATCTGAGCTTGTTCACGTCTCAGGGAGTGGCCAAATCACGTTGATTTCTGTAGGGGCGGTTATTAACCGCCCGCAATTTTGCTTCGTGTTACCTTGCTTTTCGGGCGATTGATAATCGCCCCTACAGAAGTCAACGCATTTGGCCACTCCCACGCCCGGGTCGTGTTCTAGTTTAGTTGAAGCTACTTATGTTTCCCCCGCCGTAGGCGGGGGAAACACATATAAGCAACTATTTTAGGACATGACCCTCGCCCGACTATTTGTTGACATTTCTTCTATTTCAGTGTATGTTTATCAGAGTACATATTACTTTTTACAGCAAACAGGAGGTAGACATGCGTTTTCTCAAGTCGCCTAAATTTAGTATGCTTCTACCCTATCTATTATTGGCCGTTGTTGTTATCATCGTTTTTCGTGTCGTATCTGAGATTCAGTATGTTTTTAGCGCCTTGAGCTGGTTTTTCGGGGTCATGTCTCCGTTTTTCTATGGTTTCCTCTTGGCGTATGTGTTAAATATCCCATGTACTGCACTGCAAAAGCTTTACGGACGTGTACGCTGGGGGTTCATTGCACGAAAGAAAAAGGGACTTAGCATCATTAGCGTTTATTTATTCTTTCTGCTTCTCATATTCTTTGTTTTAAACCTGATCGTCCCACAGATTTATAACAGTGTCTCCTACTTTATTGCAAACTTCCAGACTTATTATGAGACGGCAATGTCTGCCATCTCTTATATCGGCGTGCATTTCGATGTTGATTTAAGTACCATGCTTGCGGATCAATTCAGCTTTGAAAACATCCTAGCTATGCTACAGGGCTTTCAATCTGACGGCAACAATTTTGTAAATGACGTTTTGTTTGGTACTTTGGCGAACATTTCGACCGCTATTTTCCGTATGTTCTTAGCGCTGATTTCTTCTCTCTACATCCTACTTGGAAAAGACGCGTTCCAAGGCTATCTGCGGCGGGGCTTGGTCGCAACATCACCCACTTCTGTTTCTGCCGCTGTTTTGAAGTATGGTAATGCTTTGAATCAGAATTTCAAGCAGTATATTTACACCCAAACCATTGACGGTCTCATCTTGGGTACAGTGACCACGATTGTCCTCACCATTATGGGTTCGCCTTATGCGCTCTTGCTTGGCCTTATGCTTGGTGTTTTTAACTACATTCCATACTTTGGTTCTATCGTTGCCACCTTGATTTCTATTCTCGTGGTAGCCTTGACGCAAGGTCTCACCATGGGTCTGATTGCAACTGTCGTTCTGATTATCCTCCAGCAACTGGATGCAAACGTGCTCCAACCAAAGCTGATGAGCGGCTCGTTCTCTTTGAGCCCCTTGCTGGTCATCATTTCCATCACCGTCGGCGGGGCAATGGCCGGTATGCTGGGCATGATCGCTGCCATTCCGATTATGGCGGTTCTCAAAGATTTGCTTGATACTTATATTGCGTACCGCGAACGTGTCAAAGTAACAGATGGCGCTGACTTGCCGCCTGATCCGCCTACTGAGGAGTAGCAATACATAGCAAAGACCTCGCCAATATGGCGGGGTCTTTGTTCCGCTAGGGCGAATGTTTTACTATTGGTAACGGACGTACCTGTAGGGATGGGGTTAGCCCGCCCGCATGTTTTAATTTTCGGTGCAACAACAATACTGTGGAAATCATAACCACGGGCGGCCTAACGCCGTCCCTACAATGGTTAGATGCACTCGTAGGGAACGGTTCTAAACCGTTCCGTAATTACCACTGTACGAACAGAGCGCGGAACGGTTTAGAACCGTTCCCTACACACCGCACATCACCAACTCAAAGTCCAGTTCCGGCCTGTCTCCTACACGATAAGCCCTTGTGTTACACCCCCAAGTTTGCTATACTGATGCCGGTTCTAAAATTACACAAAGGAAGTCTTTTCTATGTCAAAAGCCTCTATTGATTATCTCAACAGCTTCTGCTGGATGGGCAGCCGCCTTGGGCTGTCTCGGATTCGTACACTGATGGATAGACTGGATAATCCCCAGGATAAACTGCAATTTGTACACCTAGCCGGTACAAACGGTAAGGGCTCTACTGCCTGTTTCCTCTCCTCTATTCTCCGCACGGCAGGGTATCGGACGGGGCTTTATACTTCGCCTTTTATCCATACCTTCCACGAGCGGATGCAGGTGGTCAGCGCTTCTATTCCCGATGAAGCGCTTGATCGCATCGTCGCGCGTATTCGCTCCATTGCAGAGACAATGGACGATCATCCCACCACTTTTGAGCTTGTCACAGCGCTTGCCCTCGTCTGGTTCGCTGAGGCGGATTGTGATATCGTCGTCCTGGAGACCGGCATGGGCGGGGGGATGGACGCGACAAATGTGATCGTGTCCCACGTACTCTCTGTCATCACGCCCATTGACATGGATCACATGGAGTTTTTAGGCGATACAGTTGCAAAGATCGCCGCACAAAAGGCCGGCATTCTAAAGCAAGGCCGCCCTTGTGTATCCGCCCGGCAACGCCCGGAAGCGGAGGCCGTGTTGCGCGAGTTCGCTTCTTCTCTGGATGTGCCGTTTCAAATGGTGGATTTATCGAAGCTCACGCCCGGTACATTCTCTCTCCATGGACAGACCTTTTCTTTCGGCGAGCTGCACGACCTGACCATCCGTATGCTGGGACAGTATCAGATGGAAAACGCCGCTTTGGCCATCACCGCCTCCCGGGTGCTCTCAGCTAACGGATTCCCCATCTCTGATGATCACATTCGCCGCGGGCTCGCAGACGCAATCTGGCCGGGACGGTTTGAGCTTTGTGCCGAAGCCCCCGCTGTCATCGTGGATGGCGGGCATAACGCACAGGGCGCGCAGGCGCTTGCGCATAATCTGGCGCGGTATTTTCCGGGTCAGAAAGTGGTCTTCGTCATGGGTGTGTTGGCAGATAAGGATCTCGAAGCCATCGTCACGCCGATTTTGCCGCTTGTGGAGAAAGTCTACACCATTACGCCGGATAATCCCCGGGCGATGGCGGCCGCGGCACTGGCAGAGTATCTCACTGCACAGGGCGCGTGTGCGGAGGCTGCATCTGATGTCAATGTTGCGATGCACTGTGCGAAACAGACCGCAGGGGCAGATGGTGTTGTTTGTTATTTCGGTTCGCTCTACTCTGTTGGTGATGCACGAGAAGCATTGGGGCTCTGGCCGCCGTTCGGATAACTCATGTAAAGAGGAGACCACTTGCGCATCGTATTGTATATTTGCAAACGTGACATATAGTCGTCTTGTTTCGTATGTTATGATTGAAGAAAAAGCGGAGGTTTAAAACAAATGAAATATGAATGTTTATGTTTGTCAGTAAAAAATATTGAACTGTCAAAAAAATTCTATCAAGACTTGATGGGCTTGGAAATTGATACTGATTGGGGTGTCAATGTTAGTTTTAAAGGCGGAATTGCTTTACAACAAGGCTTTGCTGAAATGCTTGGTGTGCAAAAAGAAAGTGTTATGACTCGTTCTCACAATATGGAGTTAGTTTTTGAAGCAGATGATTTTGATGCGTTTGTTCAAAAAGTTGAAAACTATCCCAATATTGAGTTTGTAAAAGGTGGAGTGGTTGAACAGCCTTGGGGGCAGAGAGTGCTTCATATTTATGATCTGGATGGGCATATTCTAGAGGTTGGAGAAAAAATACTACACGTAATCCAAGGTTTCATGTCTAGCGGCATGTCAGTTGAAGAAGTTGCTGCGCGTTGCGGAATACCAATAACAGATGTAGAAAAATATTTGAATGGTGCATGGTAAATAGCGTTGATTTCATGTAGGGGCGAACTGTGTTCGCCCGCCATAATTGCTAACACTGCGGGCGAACACAGTTCGCCCCTACAAAGCTAGGCCAAGGCTTTCGCCCACTTGCCTCTGTCTTTGCTTTGCAGTGAAGATTGTGGTATACTACATGGGTACGTGCAAAAACTATACATCAAAGGATGTCCGCCATATGGATTGGGATACATTATATGAGGCTTGCACCTCTTGTAAGAAATGTCAGCTCGCTGCGACACGGACAAATGTGGTCTTTGGCGTAGGCAAACGAGACGCGGAAGTGGTCTTCATCGGCGAGGGGCCGGGACAAAATGAGGATCTGCAAGGTGAGCCCTTTGTGGGACGTGCAGGGCAATTGTTAGATGACATGTTGGCTATGATTGACCTCTCTCGTAAGGACGTCTTCATTGCAAACATTGTCAAATGCCGTCCGCCGGGTAACCGCGATCCCCTGCCGGACGAGCAGTCTGCTTGTACGCCGTGGTTAGAGCAGCAATTGGAGCTGTTGAATCCCAAAATTATCGTGTCCTTGGGGCGGATTTCTGCCATGTATATGATTTCGTCTGACTTTAAGATCACCCGGGATCACGGGCAGTGGTTTGAGAAAGACGGCGTACAGATGATGGCGCTCTTCCATCCCGCGGCTCTTTTGCGTGACCCGCGCAAGCGGCCGGAAACTTTTGTTGATCTGAAAGCTTTACAGCGGAAAATCCGCGAGATTTGTACGCATACTTATAACTGATACCTGTAGGGACGGACTGTGTTCGCCCCCAATCATACACATGGGCGGATATGGAATCCGCCCCTACAATACGAAAGGCGACCTTTTTATATGAACTCCTGTACCATTTCAAGCGACCCGGAAACACTACAGTTTAAACGCGTTGGGCTCTCTGATAAGCCTTGGGTTGATCGCATTTTAAAACTTGAAGATTCACGCAGTTCCGCTTGGTGTTTTGCCAATATGTTTTTCTGGTCAGAAACCTATCGTCCCACGGTGTGCGCCTTTGGGGATCGGCTTTTGTCTTGGTTCGACCAAGCGGGCGGTACATTTTACGGCTGTCCAATCGGGAGTGGTGACTTAAAGTCTGCTGTTTTAGCCATTGAACAGGACGCGATTACCCGGGGTGTGCCCTTTATCATCCGGGGGCTAACAGAGCGCAGCCGTGCAAATTTTGAGGCTGTGTTCCCCGGTGAATTTGATTATGCACCCGACCCCAACTACTTTGACTATATCTACGAAGTAGAAAAACTCGCCACACTCGCGGGTAAGAAACTTCACGCAAAGCGTAATCACATTAACCGCTTTTTGGAACACAACCCGGACTGGTCTTTTGAGCCGATTACACTTGAAAACCTCCCTGCGTGTCTTGCCATGGCAAAAGAATGGGCAAGCGGCCATGCGGATAACGACCTAGACGCACTGCACCGTGCCGTTGCAGATTTTGAGGCGCTTGGTCTTGAGGGCGGCCTTTTGCGGGTAGACGGACGTGTCATTGCTTTTACCATCGGCGAACCCCTAAATTCAGACACCTATATCGTCCACTTTGAAAAAGCCTTTGCAGACATACAGGGCGCTTATCCTATGATTAACCGGGAATTTGCGCGGTATATACAAACATTGCGTCCAAATGTCCGCTATTTCAATCGGGAGGAAGATTTGGGCATTGAAAGTCTACAGCGGGCCAAGCGGAGTTATTATCCTGTCTTTATGGTGGAGAAGTATCACGCCACCCGGAAACAGCTATGATCCGCCCGTCACGCATTGGAGATGAAGCCGGCCTCAAAACCCTTTGGGAGGCCGCGTTTGGTGATTCCATGGCGTGGATTGATCTGTTTTTTGACACGCTCTATAAGCCGGGCTCTGCCATCGTTTGGGAAGTAGATGGTACAATCGCGTCTGCGATCTATCTGCTAGACGCAGGCTGTGCCTCCCTGCCGGATGGCGGAACGCTTTCCACCTCCTACTCCTATGCACTTGCTACCTTGCCTGCTTATCGCGGCCAAGGGATTGGTTCTCAGGTAACACAGGCTGCAATCACACATAGTGTTGCGCTGGGTTTTGACTGTAATGTGATCTGCCCGGCGGAAGAAAGTTTATTCCCCTACTACACGCGTTTGGGGTATACAGACACCCTTTCCATTGGGGGAAAAAAAATATTTTTGTCAGATGCGCCTGTGGATACAATTATCAACAAAATTATGTCAACAGATTTTTCTACATATTTCCAGCTTCGCGCCGGATATCTGCCCGCTGACTCTACCACATACACAGAAGCGTATCTCCGCTATCTCGCTTTAAGCTGCGAGAGCTCCGGCGGTGGACTGTATCGCTTGGAATCAGGTGATTTCTCTGCCCTCTGCGCTGTGTCTCACGGAGAGGATCGTTTGTTTATCCGCGAATTCTTGCCCGCGTCTCATGCCGAAGTCGGCACACAAGCTCTGCTTCGTCACTTTGGCGTTTCCGGCGCCACTGTACGGACGATGGCGGTCAATCCATTGAAACAACGGCCTTTCGCCTTAGCCGCCTATGCAGGAGAGAAAAAACTGCCTCCCGGGAGCGGATACTTCCCATTTGTTCTGGACTGACACTTATTATGTTAAGTAAAAAACCTTTTAACTTAATACTTTTGTAACACTTTTATTCTTTCCTCGTAATATTTCCCTGTTAATATATAACTCGTAGGTAGATCTTCTTATCATCTTTTTCATTTATCCTCTTATTCATACAAAAGCCCCCTAGATGCAAGGAAATCCTTGAAGCTAGGGGGTTTTTGTTTGCCAAAAGTCTCTGAATTTGGGTAGTAATTTGGGTCGTACTATTGTGCGGAACGTGCCGCTCTATTGGCCTTGAGGTTTGAACATGATTCCATACCCGCCGAACTGTACGCACAGTCTATTACTTATACTGTGTGGTAACAGATGCACCCGTAGGGGCGATTATCAATCGCCCGTGGTTTCAGTGTTGCTGGCAGTAAGGGCGTAAAGGGCGCGGGCGATTGATAATCGCCCCTACAAAGGGCATCGCATCTATTACAAATACCCTACACCTTCTCCATATGCTGCGCCGCCGCCTTTAGCATGAGACGCTTCGTACCAACACCATCAAAGGCGATTTCCACCAGTGCGTCTCCGCCCATGTGGGTCATGTTTGTGATGAGGCCTTGCCCAAAGGCTTTATGCCGCACCGTGTCGCCTTTCTGGAATGCCCGCACTGTGCTGCTGGTTGTACCTGTCGGCGCGTGGCGCAGGAGGGGTTTTGGTGTACTCTTCTCCGACCGATCTTCCGTCATACGTGTGGCACGATAACCCCAGGCTTCTTCGGGCATGGAAGAAACCGCCTCCCCATAGGCGTTTGTCTGCTGGCGGACATGGCCTTTTTGCTCCACATGATCTGATGGAATTTCCTCCAAAAAGCGGGAAGCCATGTTCGCCGTTGTGCGGCCAAAGAGCATCCGATTGGCGGCGCTTACCAGATGGAGTTTCTTCTTTGCTCGTGTGAGGGCAACATAACAGAGCCGCCGTTCCTCTTCCATCTCCTCTTGGTCGCCGATGGAGCGATGTCCGGGGAAAATCCCCTCTTCGATGCCGACCAGATAGACATGGTCAAACTCCAGCCCCTTGGCTGAGTGCATGGTCATGAGCACCACACCGTTTTGATCTTCCTCCAAGTTATCCAGTGTTGTATATAGGGCGATTTCGTCTAGGAAACCCTTGAGGTCACTTTTCTCGTTTTGCTGTATGTAGCTCACAATGTTACTCTTGAGCTCTTGGATGTGCTCAATCCGTGCGGCGTTTTCCTCCGGCTTCTCGCGAAGCTGCGCAAGATATCCTGTTGCCTCCAAGAGATAATCGTAGAACGCGTCTAGGGGCATGGTGCGCTCTTTTTCGCGCAGGTCGTCCAGCAGAGCGCGGAAGAGTTTGAGTTTTGCGGCACTGCGGACTAAATCCGGGAAATCCCCTGCTCTTTGTAGGATTTCATAGATGGGTTCACCCGTTTGCATGCTTGCCTCACGGACACGTTCAATGGTGGTCTGTCCGATGCCACGGGCGGGTGTGTTGATAATCCGCAATAGACGCAAGTCGTCACCCGGGTTTGCGATAGTCGCCAAATAGGCTAGGATGTCGCGGATCTCCGCATAGTCAAAGAAGCTCATCCCGCCGACCACTTTATAAGGGATGCCGTTTCGCTTAAACGCAAGCTCTAGCTCACGGGCAAGAGCTGACATACGGTAGAGGACGGCGTTTTCATCCCAGTTGATGCCCATGCCGAACTGGTCTAGGATGCACTGGGCGACATAGTTCGCCTCTTCCATTTGGTCTCTCGCCACGTAATGGGTGAGCTTGTCCCCCTCGCCCTGATCTGTCCAGAGGGTTTTGCCTTTGCGTCCGTAGTTATTCTCAATGACCGCATTCGCCGCCCCTAGGATGTTCCCTGTGGAGCGATAATTTTGCTCAAGCCTAATCGTCCGCGCACCTTGATATTGGGCTTCAAAGTTTAGAATATTCTGAATGGTCGCGCCCCGAAACTTATAGATACTCTGGTCATCGTCACCCACCACACAGATGTTGCCGTGACCCCCTGCCAGTATGCTTGCAAAGAGGTACTGGAGATTGTTCGTGTCCTGGTATTCGTCTATGAGTACATAGCGGAACTGCCGTTGATAGTGCCGTCTGACCTCTTCGTTTTCTTGCAGGAGGCGGACGGTGAGGAAGAGCAAGTCGTCAAAATCCACCGCGTCTGCCCCGCGGAGGCGTTTTTCGTATTCCAGATAGGCTTTCGCCATCTGCCGCCGTCTGTGGTCGCCCTCTTTCTCCATGGCTAGTTCAAAGGCCGCCGCGTCTAACTGCATGTCTTTCGCTTTGCTGATCTCCCCCAACACACGGCGGGGCGGGTAGGTTTTGTCATCCATGTTGAGATTAGCCAGAATGCGCTTCATCAAGCTCAAAGTATCTGCCGTATCGTAGATGGTGAAGCCGTCTGCATAGCCCAGACGGTCGCCATAGCGGCGCAGGATACGCACACAGGCGGCGTGGAATGTGAGCGCCCAGATGTCCCGGGCATCTTCATCGCCCAGGCGCTTTTCTAAGCGCAACTTTAGCTCGTCCGCCGCTTTGTTGGTGAAGGTAATCGCCAATATCTCCCATGGTCTTACAGGGTCTACAGCGCAAAGTGCGCGGGCTTTCGCCTCGCCCGCTTGTTTGAGCGGTTCATTATCCAGATTGTCCCGATAGAGACGCAGGAAAGCGAGGTCTGTTTCGCTGATGTCCTCGGGTATTTCTTCTGTGTCCGACCCGCGCCCATAGAGCAGGAGGTTTACGATGCGATTAATCAGCACCGTTGTTTTCCCGCTCCCCGCACCGGCTAATAGGAGTAGCGCACCCTCTGTTGCCATGGCGGCTTCGCGCTGGATGTCGTTTAGGTTTTGGAACTCCGCCGCGATGATGCTGCGGCGCAGGTCGATGAATTCTTGTTGTTGGGTGTTTGTCATATCTCTATCCCTTTAAAAACGTAGGGGCGACCTGTGGTCGCCCGCTTGTTATTGTTTGTCCGAGAGTTTGCGAGCGGCAGAATACCGACCCTACGAGCGTGGATTATCCGTGCGACCTAAGAGGTAGTCGGTACTGACCTCAAAATAGTCGGCGAACTTGACGGTTATTGCATGGTTAGGCTCATGCTTGCCGTATTCATACTTTTGATAGGATTGCTCCAATATGCCAACCGCGTCGGCTACAGCTTTTTGAGTAACACCCTTTGCCTTACGTAATTGTTTTAATTTTTCAGAGAAAGAGGACATAAAAAAACCTCCAAATTAAAAAAGATGTTGACACACATATGTTTGTGTGCTAAGCTATGAACACACAAACATATGTGTGCTCATATTGCAAGATAAACTTACCCTTAAATCTACCATACCCCACCAAAAAAATCAAGGAGGCAACCCTTATGCCAAGCATCCTAGAAGACCTGTTCGACCAATACGATATTGCGCGAAAGGAAGATCCTGCCATCCTACAGCGCATTGCAACGAACACAGGAATGCTGAAAAAAACTTCAGCCAATGGCAGAAAATGAGATTGATCGACATGATAGACGGCAAAGACCAACTCGCAGACCAACAGGCATATGACAGCTTTGCAAGCGGTGTTCGCTATGGTGTACAGCTTATGGTTGAAGTATTTCACCATGATGATGAAAAATAGAGGCGGTATTTTGCCGCCTCTATACCCTTACTTCGTACCAAAAATCCGATCACCCGCATCGCCGAGGCCGGGGACAATATACCCGTGATCGTTGAGACATTCATCCACAGCGGCGGTGTAGATCTCTACGTCCGGGTGTTCGTCGTGTACGCGCTTGATGCCCTCTGGTGCTGAGAGAATGCACATGAGCTTAATGTGCTGACATCCATATCCTTTGAGGACACTCACCGCCGCAGCCGCACTGCCGCCGGTGGCGAGCATGGGGTCTAGGATAATCACTTCACGCTCTGCAATATCACGGGGCATTTTACAGTAGTACTCTACAGGCTCGAGGGTCTCCGGGTCGCGGTATAGACCGAGGTGACCCACTTTAACGGCAGGGATCAGGCTCAAGATGCCATCTACCATGCCGAGACCGGCACGCAGGATGGGAACAACTGCAAGCTTCTTGCCCGCAATGCGTTTGACTTTCGCAGGTGCGACGGGGGTTTCGATCTCAACGTCTTCCAGTGCCAGCCCACGTGTGGCCTCGTAGCACATGAGGGTTGCCATTTCGGACACGACCTCGCGGAAGTCTTTGACGCTGGTTTCCTTATCACGCAGGATGGTGAGCTTATGTTGGAGCAGTGGGTGATCTAGTACTTGTAGTTTCTTCATATCTTATTCTCCTTTTTTCTGGGGGTGTATTCAAATCGGCGGAATGCCGAAAAATAGGATAATTTTTTGTTTTGCAAGGCAAATTTCCGCAGGAATGCTGTCGCATTTCAAGGGAATTTAACGCGGCAAAACGGAAAATTAGACATTTTGCAGGCTTTGCGGCGGTTTGAATGCGCCCCCAAACCGCTCTCGCTCCGCCTGGGATGGACGGATGTAATGCGGATTGACTTCATGAATATCCCTATCTGCTTGGTTCATGGCCGCAATCGCGACGCCCCAAGCGGTTTGTTGGACTAGATGATCGGGTAGCATGATCGCTTCCCGCCCTCGCTCTTTGAGCCAGCTATAGCAGAGCGCCGCACCGTCTCCGACTAGGATATACGGGAGGTCTTGCTCGCTCTCCGCAAATAGCGCCTCAATCGCGATGGCGCGATCTTCCGTGAGACGTGTGAGTGTACCGTCTTCCATGGTGAAGAGTGCATTGTATACTTGCTCCCGCCTTGCGTCCATCACCGGGCAGATGATTCCCTCGCCCAAGTGTTTCGCCTGATGCGCCATGGCCTCTAGGGTTGACACGCCGACGAGTGGTTTATCCGCCCCCATGGCAAGCCCTTTGGCTGTGGCGATGCCGATGCGAATGCCGGTGAATGAACCCGGCCCATGGGCGACTGCGATTTTATCTATGTCTGCTATGGTGAGCCCTAAGTCGTGAAGCAGGCTGTGCGTCAACGGAAGCAGGGTTTTCGAGTGTGTAAGCCCTGCGTTTTGACTATTTTGGGCGATAAGCTTGCCATCTTCCACCAGTGCCGCAGAGGTTTGCTTTGCGGAAGATTCCAGTGCCAATATCCGCATATGCTACTCCTCTTCTATGCCTGTAATGGTAATTATGCGCCGATTGTCCCCGTCTTTTTCGATGCGGACACGTACCGTGTCCCTTGGAAACGCCTCTTCTACGTGTTCGCTCCATTCCACAGCAAGGATCGCACCACGGGCGAGGTAATCGTCCCAGCCGATTTCAAAGAGATCGTCAGCAGATGAGAGGCGATACATGTCGAAGTGAATCAGGGCTGTCTCTTCGGTTTCGTATTCGTTTACGATGGTATAGGTGGGGCTTGTGATCTGTGTCTGTATGCCCAGTCCTGCCGCTAAACCTCTCGTAAAGATGGTTTTCCCTGCGCCTAAGTCGCCGTAAAAGGCTAAAACCGTGCCGGGGCTTAATTTCTTTGCAAGGCGAAAGCCTAGGGCTTCCGTCTCTTTTTCGCTGTTTGTTACCACTATCATGCTAATTCGCCCTTTCCCTGGCTATTATACCAGAGGATGCCTGTTTGCGTAAAGGGTTCTTTTATGTTAAAATGATTCTTGTTATACTATTTCTGGATACTTCTTATCCAGAAAACGCCCGCCTTGCGGGCTAGCGATTGCGCAAAAGCGCGCAATCACACGTCTATATGAGTCCCAATATAAAAAGAAATAGTCCTCTTTTTATTTGGGACTAGTATCAAACTATAACAAAGGAGTAAGGCTAGCGTGAAACGGATGCGTACCCTGGCACTCAATTATATCAAGCAAGCGGACATGTTTCTTCTGGCGCTCTGCCTGGTCTGCTCTATCTTCGGTATCATTCTGATCCGAAGCGCAACCCATACACATCCCGGGGGCTCTTTTCAATTTCTCTCCGTGCAGATCGGTGCTTTGATTTTGGGTGTTATTTGCTTTGTGTTGTTTTCCATCATTGATGTAGAAGTTATCGCCCAGCGGTGGAAGGTACTGCTTGGGTTTAATGTGGCGCTTCTCATCGCCCTCGCCATCTTCGGTACAGGTATTGCAGGCGGGTATCGTATTTGGCTGCGCTTTTTCGGCATTGGTATTCAACCCAGTGAGCTTGTAAAGATTACATTTATCATCATGATGGCCTATCATATTCAATATCTCAAGGAGTATAAAAACCTCAACTCCTTTCCCTCCCTGCTCCAACTTGCAGTCCATTTCTCTTATCTGCTTGTCTTACTCCCCGACTTCGGGAACACTTTGATCTTTATTTTCATCTTCCTTGTCATGCTCTTTGTGGCGGGTGTAAAACTTCGCTGGTTTTTATTGGGCGGCGGGCTTATTGCGGCAGTCGCCCCGATTTTATGGACGCATGTCTTCCATCAATATCAGCGTGACCGCATTCTCGCCCCCTTTGATCCAAGCATTGATCCGCTTAACCTCAGCGTAAACTTCCAAATGCACCGCAGCCGGATTGCCATCGCCTCCGGGCAGGTCACGGGACAAGGGCTTGGGCAAGGTATGCAGACCCAGTCCCGCAGTGTGCCGGAACAGTGGACGGATGTGCTCTTCTCTGTGGTGGGCGAAGAACTTGGGCTCATCGGTGCAATTGTGGTTTTAGGCCTACTTGCCCTGCTCATCCTCCGTTGTTTCTATGTGGCGTCTAAGGCGAGAGATACGCTCTCCGGCCTGGTTTGTATCGGCGTTGGGAGCTTTGTCATGTTCCAGTCCTTGCTCAATATCGGTATGACCATCGGACTACTCCCCGTGGTGGGGATCGCGCCGCCGTTTTTCGCCTATGGCGGATCGTCTCTTGTGACTTCTTTCATCGCAATGGGTCTCGTCTGCGGGGTCAAGATGCGCTCCGGCTCGATTTGGCGCAGGCATTTGTAGGACGTGACCTTTGGCTCCTTTCGTAAAGGAGCTGTCGCGGAGCGACTGAGGATTGTCTTTAATTGTCCTTAATTCCCCTCCTTGGAGGGGTGGCACGAAGTGCCGGGGTGGTTGTCACGAATCCTCCGTCAAGCTTCGCTTGCCACCTCCTTTGAAAAAGGAGGCTTTTTTCAACATCCCAAACCCGACACCGATTTGGTGTCGGGTTTTTTCTTGAAAAATCTCTTGACAGCTTCATTCAACCTCAATCAGTTCACAGACATCGGATATATCCGCAACTGGGCACTGGCAGGGATGCGTTTTGCAAATTATAAGGGCATTATACAGGGCCTCAATACAAGCACCCTCGATCCCCGGGGCTATGCCAATAGAGCCCAGAGTGCTGCTATGCTCCACAGATTTTTAAACTTCGTTGCAGAGCAAGCGGAAAACATATCAGAGAACGAAGCGGACGCAGAAGAGGCGATTGCCTCCTATGCCGCGTAATTTGTACCGTCAAACCGCAGAAATTTCCCCAAAACACTTGACAGCTTTATTCTATGATTGTAGAATAAAGCTGTCTTCTATTGTAATAGAACTTTGGGGGGTTGCAAAGTGAAAACGCAGGTATTTGATTCTGAATTAAAGGTAATGGAAACCCTTTGGAACAGGGGCGACCTTACAGCGAAAGAGATCGCACAAATCCTTGCCCAACAAGTGGGCTGGAGTAAGACGACCACATACACGGTGATTAAAAAATGTGTGGACAAAGGCTTCATCGAGCGGCAGGGGGCGAATTTCCTCTGTCATCCGCTTATCTCCAAGGATGAGGTACGGGGACGAGAGGCCGTGGAACTCGTTGACAAGATGTTTGACGGGTCTTCTGATCTGCTGGTGGCGTCACTGATCCAAAACAAAAAGATGAATGCGGCACAGATTGAAAACCTGCGCAAGATGCTTGAAGAGCTGAATTAGGAGGCACTTTCCATGTCACAAATGATTCTTTCCGCCTCTGTGATGATCGCCCTTGGTGTCTTGATCCGCAAAATCGCGCTTAACCGCTTGCCAAAGCGTATTTTTGTCATCATTTGGGGACTTGTCAGTGTTCGTCTGCTGATACCCTTTTCCCTGCCGGCTATGTTTAGCGTGTTGCATGTTTCAAATCTTCCTATTGCGGGGGTTCTCCCGTCTGCCGGCGGCTCTGACGTTTATCCGAATATGTTAATCCCCGCCCCGGTTGCCATGCCCGCTTATCCGGTGGCGCAAATTCCATCGGCTTCTATGAACTGGCCGCTTGTTTTGCTTTCGCTATGGGTTCTCGGAAGTATTATATTCGCCCTTGTTTTCCTCATTTCACATGTGAAATTTCGCCGGAAGCTCCGTACGTCGTTGCCGCTGGAACAAGCATTCGTAACAGATTGGCTGGCGCTGAATCAGACTGTCCGCAGCGTTCAAGTGCGGTATTCTGACCAGATTTCCTCTCCGCTTACTTACGGCATTTTCCGCCCTGTCATCGTATTGCCCGCTTCTATGGATCTCACAGACGAGGTGCGGCTCAATTATGTTTTGACCCATGAGCATGTACATATCCGCCGATTTGACTATGTGTGGAAGCTGCTCTTTGCGGCAGTGCTTTGTGTCCATTGGTTTAATCCCCTTGTGTGGCTCATGTATGTGCTCACGAATCGAGATATGGAGCTCTCCTGTGACGAGGCTGTGTTGGGGCTCTTGGGACAGAAGTCGAAAGCGACTTACGGCTTGGCCTTGCTTGACTTGGCGGAGGAAAATAGCCGTCTCGTTTTTGCATCCAGTTTTAGTAAACACGCCTTGGAGGAACGTATCCGTGTGATGGCACGAGCAAAGCGGAAGTCTGTCCTAGGGGCGGTTGCCGTGCTGTTGCTCATCACCTGTACCATGCTGGTATTCGCAGCCCCTCTCGCCGAGGCGGCACATGCGCAATTTGCACCCAAGGCGTGGGACAACACACCGTATACGCCCACACAAATTACAAACCAAACTTTTGAGATTGATCTCCTCGCTTCCGGTCATGTTAGAGTAATCTCCCAGCCTACATCTCCTGTAATACATTTGGAAGTCGAGTTTTTGGACGAGCCACAATATGATCTAGTTGTTGAGGAAATCCGAATCGAACACCTTGTCGATGCGCCTGCCCCGATTGAGCAGCCAGTGTTCGTATATCGCGATCCACCGCCTGCTGATTTGGCAAGGGAGCGTCCGCCGTCTGATGTCATCATGGATGGCGGTGAATTCCACGGAAGCTGGCTTGTCAGAATGAGCTACGCCGACTATATCGCAGTTATGCTGCGCATATATGGCATATCTTCTTTAGAAGAACTGGAGCGCCTCTTCCCGGATGACTTTCCGCTATTCTTAGATACCATCGAACAACTACGGATCGGTCGGCTTCACTTTTATCGCATCGACAACTTTGCAAACGGCATAATCTACACATCCGGCTGGTTTTTAGAACGCCCCGGTATATTTTCTTAGAGACGCAAAAATGACGTTCCAGCTTATAGCTGGAACGTCATTTGCTATTGCAATGATAGGGACGCAATTGCTTATGCTGTGTGGTGACTTTTGTAGGGGACGCACACTGGGCGTCCCGCGGTTGTGGTTTCCACCATATAGCGCCAATGCATGGAATGTTGGAACATACGGGGCGCCCAGTGTGCGCCCCCTACAATGATGAGGTGCACCCGTAGGGGCGATTATCAATCGCCCGTGGTTTCAGTAAGGGCGTAAAGGGCGCGGGCGATTGATAATCGCCCCTACAAGGATCGTATAGATTACCGCACCAAAAAATACCCTACGTTCTTGCCAATAGCAAGGACGTAGGGTATTCTATCATAAAATCGCTTTATTTCTTATTCCTCGTCGTCTAGGTCAAACTCTAATCTCTCGCCGCAGTTGGGGCAATCAATCGCGCCTAGAGCCAATACATCGTCATCCACTGTGATCTCATTGGAACAACTTGGACACACAAGGGAATAAAAGGTCGGTTTGCTCGGTACGCTTGCCTTGATCTGCCCGCCGTTTGGGCTTGGGGGGCTAGGTGGCATCGGAGGTGCGACCGGCTGAGACGGCATCGGATGAACGTGGGGCATGGGGCAGGCGCAGGGCTCGTCGTCCTCTTCGCTCTCTTCATACAAGAAGTCTTCCAAATCTTCCACACCCTCAGACAAGAGGCTCATATCCTCGTCTAAGGAGACGACTTCCTCTTTGAGCTCTCTGAGCTCTAGCGCCATGTCGTCTAAAATCTCCATCATGATATGCAAGATTTTCTCTTCTTTTGTGTCTCTCCCAAGTCCCAAGCCTTCTGCCAGGCCTTTTAGATAGGTTACACGTTTTGTAATAGACATACGGATTGCCTCCTCTTTAGCCTTTTACTCTTTCAACATAGTCCCCGGTGCGGGTATCAACTTTAATACGGTCGCCCGGGTTAATGAATAGGGGTACTCTCACTTCAGCGCCGGATTCTAGCTTTGCAGGCTTCATCACGTTGGACGATGCCGTGTCACCTTTTAGACCCGGGTCAGATTCTGTCACTTCCAGCTCAACAAAGTTGGGCGGATCAACTGCGAACACCTTGCCCTTATAGCTGGATACCATACAAGGCATGTTCTCCAACACAAAGCGGAAGCTTGGGCCGAGTAAGTCACCGTCAATGGGCTCTAGCTCATAGGTTTCGTTGTTCATGAAGTAATACAGGTTACCGTCTTGATAGCTGTACTCCATCTCACGGCGTTCTACATAGGCCGGCTCGAACTTTTCAGATGGGTTAAAGCTCGTCTCCACAGTTGCACCTGTGATGACGTTTTTCATTTTCGTACGTACAAACGCTGCGCCTTTACCCGGCTTCACGTGTTGGAACTCAATAATCTGCATGACTTTACCGTCATACTCAAAGGTGATACCGTTTTTAAAATCACCGGCTGAAATCATGGGCTTTCCTCCTATTGCTACAATACACAGTTCTATCTGCTAATTTTACCTTATCTCCCCTACATTTGCAAGCTTTTTGCAAAACTTTCCCCGCCGGCTTACAAGATGATGAGGTCTTTTGGTGTGCCGGTCAAGTTTTCGTTTCCTGTTTCGGTCAGATACAGCAGATCTTCAATCCGCACACCGAACTCACCCGGGAGATATATACCCGGCTCTGCGGAGATGACAGCGCCTTTGGGAAAAGCTCTCTCTTCCTGCGGTGCAGCGCGGAGGGCGTTTGGCGTTTCGTGGACTTCAAGCCCAATGCTGTGGCCGAATCCGTGGCCGAAATAGTCCCCATAGCCCGCTTTTTGGATTACACGCCGCGCCGCTTTGTCGATCTCTTTGCCGACAACCCCGGCACGTGCCGCCGCTATCCCTGCAAGCTGGGCATCTAACACGGTATTATACACGTTTTTCATCTTGTCTGTGGCATGTCCGATTGCGATAGTGCGGGTCATATCGGAGCAGTAGCCCTTGTATACCGCGCCAAAGTCCATGACCACAAAACCCGCTAGCTTATGGTCGCCGGGCTTGCCGTGAGGCATACTGGATCGCTCACCGCCCACAACGATGGGCTCGAAGGACATCCGCTCGCCGCCGTTTTTGAGCAAGCGATAGATAATCTCTGCCGCAAGCTCTTTCTCTGTCATATCCGGCGTGATGATTTCCAGCACTTGGGCAAAGGTTTTTTCTGTAATCTCTTGCGCCTTTCGGATGAAATCCCGCTCTTGGATACTTTTAGACTGCCGCAGATTGTCCACCAAAGCTTGCGCCGGGACAAGCTTTGCGCTTAGTTTTGACGCGTAGTTTGTATACGTGCCTTGGGTCATTACATCTTCTTCAAAGCCCACGGTTTTGATCTGATGTTTCGTCAGGAAATCCTCAATTAAGGCTGCATAGGTCTCCCCTATGCCGATTTGCACGATTTCGGCATCCGCGATCTCTTTTCGTGCGCCCTCGATGTAACGGCTGTCTGTGATAAACAGGCTCACAGTCTCCGTCACCACCAATGCGCCGCCTGATGATAGATACCCTGTCGCCCAGCGGCGGCCTATGGGGCTTGTTAGGAATAGTGCGTCTAGTTCGTACTTCGGCAATGCCGCTTGGATCTTTGCAATGTGATTCATCTAAATTTCTCCCTTGCTAGTAGTCGAAATGGTTGTTCTATGATGTAGCGCAGATAAAACAGGAATGTCATCTCAATGGGACGTACCACGATCCCGGTTACACCTGCGCGATGGGCTGCTATGCCGTCTGTGAAGATTTGATCACCCATGAGGGCGGTTTGATGTTTTGCTCTGCCCAGTTCTTTCATTGCCTTATGTATCGGTCTGGGGCTTGGCTTCCCCGCTCTGGCTACATATGGAATTTCACAGGCTTCCGCGTAGTTTTTGACACGCTCTTCACTTGCGTTGTTGGAAATAATGTAAGGCGCTATCCCTGCCGCTTTGAGTTCGCTCATCCAAGCAAGTATACGTTCCGGTGGGAGATCCTCCGAGTAAGGCGAGAGGGTGTTGTCTAGGTCTAAGAGCAATAGTGTAATACCGCGTTTCTTGAGACGCTCTGCTGTGATGTGGAAGATGTCCGGGGCTGTCATCTTTGGGATCATAAATGCCTCCAAGTATGCATACGATTTTTCATAGGGATTTTTAACTACAGTTGCACTTGTAGGGGCGCACACTGTGCGCCCGCCATGTTTCAATTTCTCGTGCACTACTCAATAATGTGATGAAAACCACAACCACGGGCGCACACTGTGCGCCCCTACAAAACTATACCATAGTTCGACATTCTTTGTCCACAGGAGGCCTCGGCTTTGGAATTGAAACGCATTCTCTCCGCCCCGCCGGAAGCGCGGGCAGCGGCTTCGACCCATGGACAGCCGCTTGCACATATGGCCTATCAAATCGGACAGGGATTTCATCTGTTTCGCTCTAACATTCCGCTGGCACTGCGGGGCGGGCTCATGATGCTGGGTGACGGTGGGGGTGAACTTCCAAACGGAAACCCTGAACTCTTGGCCGGCGAGATCATGAAAGAATGCATCCACCGGGGGTTTGAGGGAGTGATCCTCGCCTTTTCCCGTACATCGCCGGCGCTCCACGCCCTCACTGCCACCCTTTCCGCACGGCTTCGCCTTGCCGGGGGATCGCTCTATCTGCCGGAGGCATACGCCGGAGACAGTGACTGGGCAAGCGTACTCATCCCCACCGCGATTTCCGGCGGAAGTCTGGCGGGACGTTTGCAGGAGATGATACGGCATTACGGCGCGGATCGCATTTGTCTCGACATCGAACGCATACGCCACGACTTCTGCTTACCCACGGATTCCGGCACGGGGCAAAAGCTCTCTGCCGCGTCTCTGGCTGAGCTGATGGATGCGCGAGGGTCTGAGCCTTACTTTTCCCAAGACTTATGCGCCTATTACTTCACCTATCAAGACGAGCATGGTTCTCATTTCGTCCTCTATGATGATGCGGGCAGTATTCGGAAGAAAATGTTTCTGGCACAAAAACTGGGCATTTATCAAGCCTTGCTGTTCTATCCCGAGGTCGCGGATATTTTACCTGCCGCCTTGTTGTGAGTTGCATGTCTATGATACGATCTGATACGCAAAACGCTTTCCGCTTGGGATGTCTAGCTCCATGATGCCCACATAAGTAAAGCCCGCGTTTCGGATCACTTTCTGCATGATCTGATTATCCGGGTGGGTGTCAATGCGGATGTCCGTATAGCCTAAAGCACGTGACTTGGCGATCAAGTCGCTCAAAAACTTGCCGCCCAGTCCCTTGCCGCGGACTGTGCCGTCTATGGCCACGCTGTGGATGGCCATATAATCGTCATGGGCGGCATCCCGGGGATCCCAGCTACCCTCTGAAAGGTCAGGCGAACCATCCGGCCCGGGGACGAGGGCTGTATATCCGACGATTTGCTTATCGACCACTAGGACATAACCCTCGCCTTTCTTGATATCTGTCTCTACCATCTCACTATTTGGGCCATAGCCGTTTTGCCATTGGTCGATGCCTTGCGATCCCAGATAGGCGCGGGCAGAGACGAAAACCCGCTCGATTTCAGGTAGATCATTCAGTGTTGCTAAACGCATGATGTGATCCATGGTTTCCTCCAAGTTTTGGTTTTCTTAATAGTGTATCGTTCCGGCGTATTCTTGTCAACGCAAAAAGAGAGAAGCTTTCGTGGTCGGACATAAGCTCCTTTCGTAAAGGAGCTGTCCGCGTAGCGGACTGAGGATTGCCCTTTTTGTAATAGAGGCAACCTGTAGGGGCGGCGTTAGGCCGCCCGCAAAATACTGACAAGGGGTCAAGAGCAAACGGGCGGGCTAACCCCGCCCCTACAAAGGAATAATCCGACCTCAGGCTTCGCCTGCCACCTCCTTTGAAAAAGGAGGCTTGGGAACACAAAAAAAGAGAGCCTCTATAAGTAGAGGCTCTCTCTTCTGCGCTTCCTATTCGTCTTCTGTCACTTTCTCTACAACTTCCTCAACTTTTTCTTTCACTGTCTCTGCTGCTTCACCAACGTCGTCTGAGAGCTGCTTTTTCAGTTTGTCTACTTCCGTTTGCTTTTTCGCCACGGTGTCTAAGGACATGTTAATCTCTTCCACTGCTTGCTTCATGTCCTCTTCCGGACTGTGTCTGTTTTTCTCATGATACTTTCTGCCGATTTCCGCGTAGTTCTTGCGGACGTTGTCTTTCTCCATTGCGATTTCTGTCTTGAGTTTTGTGATCCGTCCGACTACTTTCGCTTTCTCTCCTGCGACTTTCGCGATTCCGACAGACGTATCCGCCACCCTGCCTGCTGTTGCGAGTACCTTTTCCTTGATTGATTCAAAGCTTGCCATGATATTCGCCTCCTTATTTGAGTAGTATCGTGCTTTGGATTTGTTTTATACGTTTTCCGGTCCAGACAAACGTTTTGCAGCCATTAGTGTGTTCCGCATTAAGATCGCCCGGGTCATTGGCCCTACGCCGCCCGGTACGGGGCTTATGTAAGACGCGATGGGTTCTACACGCTCAAAGTCAACATCCCCGCAAAGTTTGCCGTTCTCGTCACGGTTCATTGCCACATCAACCACGACAGCACCCGGCTTCACCATGTCGGCAGTGATGAGATTTACCTTACCCACAGCCGCCACCAAGATATCCGCCTGACGGGTCATAGCCGCCAGATCCGGCGTACGGGAGTGGCAGATGGTCACCGTTCCGTCCCGGTGGAGCAGGAGCATGGCTTGGGGCTTCCCTACGATGTCAGATCGACCTACTACGACACAGTGCTTGCCCTTGGGGTCAATGCCGTAATGATCCAGAAGCTCCATTACGCCCGCCGGTGTACAGGGTAGGAATGCGTAGTCGCCAAGCATGATTCGTCCTACGTTTAAGGGGTGAAAGGCGTCTACATCCTTATCAGGGGATATGGCCTCAATCACCTTTTGCTCGCTGTAGCCCTTGGGTAGGGGGAGTTGAACCAGTATGCCGTGGATGTCGGGGCGTTCATTGAGTTCTTGGATCAAGGTCAAGAGCGCTTCTTCTCCGGCATCTGCTTTGAGGGCGAATTCCTCGCTTTTGATCCCGCAGGCGGCGCAGTCTTTTTTCTTACTATCCACATATATGCGGGAAGCCGGGTTTTCGCCAACGATCACCACGGCGAGACCGGGTTTTATACCACATGTTTCGATTTCCGTACGGACTTCCACGCGGACTTTTTCCGCTAGGGCTTTGCCATCTAATATCTTTGCCATCTTACGCTTCCTCCGTTTTTCTTGCTCGTTTTGTCAACACATAGTTCGCAGCAACCGCACCGACAAAACAGAGGACTGCAATGAGTAAGTTAATGGGAATCGCACCCAGGAACATATTCTGGCTCGGGTCACGGAGCAGTTCTACCCAAGTGCGGCCGAGGCCATACCAGCCGAGATAGAAGATGAAGAGCTGGCCCTTATATGCCCTTTCCACCTTTTTGGAATAGGTGTGCAGCAGGATGAGCCCTAGGGTGTTCCAAAGCGCCTCATATAAAAAGGTTGGGTGGACATACATGGTGTGTCCATTCCAAGTGAGCCCCATACGCCACGGCAGGTCTGTGGGTCTGCCGAAGAGTTCCCGGTTGAAGAAATTCCCCCAACGTCCGATGGCTTGCCCGATGAGCAGTCCCATTGCGCCGAGATCAATAAAGGATAGGAAGTCAATCTTTTTAATCCGACTACAGAGCCATGCCCCAAACACTGCGCCAAAGACCACACCATAGATAGTAAGTCCGCCGGAGCGAACGCCGGTGATGATGCGCAAGGGGTCTCGCAAGTAGATGTCCAAATTGAATGCCACATAATAGAGCCGTGAGACGATGACTGCCATTGGAATAGCCCATATAAGCATGTCCAGGATGTTATCCTGGGTGAGGCCAAAGTCTTTTGCTCTTTTTAGGGCATAGATTGCGCCCACAACCAGACCTAGTCCGAGGAATACACCATAGAAATGGACACGGAAGCCGAAGATTGTAAACCAGCGCGGAAGATCCAGCGCGAAGCCCTCACCGAAGAGGGGGAATGTGATCGTTGCATCTTGCAATAGGGTCACCTCGTTTTTATGTAATGGACGGTTCTATGTAGGGGACGATGCCCTCATCGTCCCGTTGTTTCGGTCTCGATGTACACTGGGAGATGCGGGGCGATGTGGGCATCGCCCCCTACGTCCGCAGTGTTGGATGCGGACACATATTGTAACGGCGGGCGCACAATGTGCGCCCCTACAGGGGGTTAATCACGGAGATAGCAAAACGTTCCGGGGTTAGATTTTCTTTGATAAACGCCAATACATCGGCGCTTGTGACCTCTTGCAACACATCCAGTTGATCCAGCGCCATTGCGCCGTGGAAATGACTTTCTGTTTGTGCGTGGCAGAGATTTTCTACGTTATCAAATCCGCGGATGAGTGTGCCGGATGTTGCGCGTTTGAGACGCTCGAAGCGGGTTTCTTCTATGCCCTGCTCTAAGGTTTTGGCGATCTCTGCCTTGAGTTCTTCCAGTACGCGATCCGGGTCTGCACTTTCGCCGGAGATTAGGAAAAAGGCATAACTGTGTCCGCTCATAAACCCGCTTGAAAAGTCGCTGGAGATGAGGCCGTCGCCATATAATCTCACATAAAGGGGGGCAGACTTCCCTGCCAGATAGGCGCTGGCCAGATGCCCGGTCAGGGATTGCTTCTGATATGCCTTGCCCCGCAGTCCCGGCTCTACACGCGCTCCCGCCATGAACAAGGGCTTTGCAACTGCCATCTGCTTTTCGACCTTGGCTCTCACTACCGGCTCGGTATCTTTCTCGCCATAGTCTTTCACCGGCGGGGCGTGATATTCCCTTGGCAAGAGTTCCCGCGCTAGATTTACGACAAATTCAGGGTCTACATCTCCCACTACACAGAGCACCATATTGCTTGGGCGGTAAAAGGCGCGGTGCAGATCGTAAAGTGTCTGGTCTGTGATCTGGGCTATGCTCTCCACTGTACCTGCAACGGAATCCCGGACGGGATGGTGGGCATAGATGGATTTTAGGAAGTCGAAATACAGCACATATTCAGGCATGTCCTCTACCATGTCGATCTCCTGCCCGATGATGCCCTGCTCTTTCGCCACGGATTCTTTCGTGAAGTACGGGATGGATACAAATTCGATGAGGGTTTTGAGATTTTCTGCAAAGCCCTCGGTACATTCAAAGTGATAGGCTGTCAGTTCAGAGCTTGTAAAGGCATTGGGCTGTGCGCCGTTTGCGGCAAGGTCTGATAGGGCATTGCCTGTCTCCGTATCGAAGAGTTTATGCTCTAGGAAATGGGCGATTCCTGCCGGGGTATCTTGCCATTTGCCGTCTAGCTGGAAGCGGCGATCCGCGCCGCCGTAGCTGGTTGCGAAAAAGGCATATTTCTTTGCGTATTCCGGCTTTGGGATCACATATATTGTCAGACCGTTTTCCAGCGTCTCGGTGTAAAGGGTTTCGCCTAGTTTTGTGTATTGTCTCTGTTCCATTATGCACCCGCCCCCTCTGCGCCCTTGAGGAAATAGACCGCGTCTAGCTGTAAGCTATTTGCAATCTCAATCAAGTCTTGCTTCTCAATTTGTTCCACTTTGGCGATGATCTCCTCAATGCTATCGTCCTCGCCGAGGATGGTTTGTGATAGATAGAAGTCTTGCAAGGTATTTTGATCGTCTTTCAGCATGGCAAGGTCTGTCATCATGGCTCTCTTCGCCCAGAGGAGTTCTTCATCTGTGATGTCGCCTGTGGCGATTGCTTGCAGTTGGGCTAAGATTTCAGCCTTGGCCTCCTCATACTTGGCAAACTCGATGCCGGAGATGACCAAAAGCAGTCCCTTGTGCTTTTCCAGGATAGAGGATGCGAAATAACAAAGGCTCAAGCGTTCGCGGACGTTGAGGAAGAGTTTTGATGTCACACTCCCGCCGTAGAGGTTGTGGAAGAGTTCAAGCGCCGGGTAGTTGGGCTCTTCCATACACTCACCCAAGCGGAAGCCCATGCTAAGTTGCCCTTGGGTCACGTCCATTTCTTCGGTGAATGCACGGGCCGTCTCCGCTACGCTGTTCATGCGGACATCTGTGCCCAGGTCTAAATCCGGCTCTCCCCGCGGAAGATCTTTGAGCGCCTTGGTAACTGCTTCTGTCACTTCATCGACTGATGCTCTGCCGGTATAGATGATTTCAATGGGCGCTGTTTCCAATAGCGTTTGATAGTGGCTTGTCAGAGATGCAGCCTCGATGGTCTCCGCCTCCGCCTCTGTGCCGAGGCGATAGGTTGCAAATGCTTCACCGTCGCACATGAGTTCGTCTAGGCGGCCGATGGCGTAGACAATCTTATTGTTAATACGGCCTTGAATTTCATCAATCAGCTTTGCGCGTTCTGAGTTTACATAATCTTCGCAAAGCTTGCCCATTTTCTTGGCGGGCTTGAGTAGTATCTCGCCCAGCAAGTCTGTGACTTTCTCAAAAATCCCCTCACCCGCCGGCAACATGCTATCGTCTACAAAGTTTGCATATAGCTCAACACATTGAATCTCGCCCTTTTTACGGACAAGCTGCTCAATCTGCGCCCCATAGAGCTCATCTAATCGTTGAGCGATCTGCTCCATATCCGGGTACTTGTCCGTGCCGCGGAGTAAGACCCGGGGCAGGACTGCATTTTTTGCAGCCGTTTCCCTGTCTAGTTGGGTCAGGAGGGTGATGCTCAGGGTGTTGGTTTTGAATTTATCTGTTTGCAGATGGGTCAGGAAGACATAGGGGAATAGCTCTGTTCTGGTCACTTCACCCATGGCTCTGGCCTCCTTTTTGGTAGTGTTCTCTCTATTGTATTTATTATAACACAATTTTCCAGTTTTCGGAAGAGTTTGTTTATGAGCTTGGATGCGTAAGGGCGGATTCTATAGCCGCCCCTAAATGGTCACAATCGCAATATACAGGGCGGATATGGAATCCGCCCCTACGATGTGGTTTGTTCCTGCTTCGCCTCGTCATAGACGGCAATCCCCTGCCCGTCGTATGGTGCACCATTTACAGTAATCCTATCCCCTTCCACCCGGATATGCCACTTGCCCCACTGCACACTGTAACCGTCCAGTTTCTGGGGGAGGCTCGGCTCAATATAAAGCTTGCCGTCTCGCAGACGCAGACCCAACAGTTCCTCCATGGCAACCCGCCAATACCAAGCGGACGCGCCCGTATACCACGTCCAGCCAGCGCGGCCTAAATGCTGCTCGTTGGCGTATACATCGGCGGCGATGACATACGGCTCACCCCGATAGGCGGCGGTGTCATGATTGCCGGGCAGCATGGCTGAAAGCATGTCGTAGCCTAAATCCCAAAGTCCCGCCTTGAACGCCCCCATAGCAAGCCAAAGACAGCCGTGGGTATATTGCCCGCCGTTTTCCCGCAATCCCGGTGCATAGCCGCGGATATAGCCGGGATTGGTTTTGCCATTGGAGAACGCAGGGTCAAAGAGGCGGACGACCCCCGCCTCCCTGTCAAACAGCCGATCTGCTGCCGTGATGATGGCATGTCGCACACGGCGGGGGTCGCTGTGGCGGGTCATGGTGGCAAAGCCTTGGGCGATGGCATCCACTTGACACTCCTCGTCGGCGTGTGAGCCGAGGGTTTTGCCGTTGTCGTAGTAGCCGCGGAGATACCAGTCTCCATCCCAGGCTTCGTTTGCGGCCTTTCCAAAGCGTTCGGCTTCTCGGATATAGCGATCTGCTCCATCTTCGCCGAGACGGGTACAGAGGGCGGCAAAGCGGTCTGCCACATGGGCTAAAAACCAACTGAGCCAGACACTTTCACCGCGCCCGCCAGCGCCCACCAGATTCATACCGTCATTCCAGTCACCCGTCCCCATGCGGGCTAGTCCGTGGACGCCTGTTCCTCGCCGAATGGCTAAATCCAGAGCACGCTCAGCATGACGAAATAAGGGTTCATTGAGCTCACTCATCACTGGCGATTCATAGCGTTCATGCTCGCCGTCTTCCAGTATGGGTGAGCGGATATAGGGAGCTAACTCGTGGCAAATGCTGGTGTCCCCCGTCTTTTCCACATACTCACAGAGGACGTACGGCAGGAAGAGCAGGTCATCACTGCATCGGGTGCGCACCCCTTTGTCCGCCACGCCCTCTAAGCCGGACGGATGCCACCAGTGTTGGACATCGCCCTCTTCAAATTGGTGGGCGGCGGCTTTTTTGAGGATATCCTTTGCCACCTCGGGCGCGACTGCGATGAGGGCTGTCACGTCTTGCAATTGGTCACGGAAACCATACGCTCCGCCGGATTGGTAGACCGAGCTCCGCCCCATCACGCGGCAGGCCAGAGATTGATACAAAGCCCAGCCGGACAGGTAATGGTCAAGGGGCTCTACGCCTGTCTGCACGCCAATGCCGCCGACCCGATCCCGCCACCATGTGCATGTCTGCTCTAGTGTCGCCCGTGCTTTGTCCGGATTTGTGAGGGGCAGGAGATCGTGTAGACTTCCTGTCCCTGTGACGATTGCCAACTGGTTGGTGCTTGGATAAACGGCATAGAAGCAGGGGTCTAGTCCCGCGCCGGATTTGCGGTCTAGCTCGCGCCGCGCCCAAGACTGACGGTCGCAGGTGTAGCCCTCCGGCTCTGTGGTGGCTGTTAGACTTACAGTGAGGCCGGGGAACTCGCCGTTTGAGCCGTTTTGGGCGCTCATGCCTTGACTTTGGGTGGTGGTCACCACATAGGCGCGGTTCTTGTCGCCCTCACCAAGTACGAGTTCGGCAAAATAGGCAATTTTGTCATCGGCGCGGAGGTTTCCCTCCACCAGAAAGACCCGGGCTTCGGTATCTGTCGGCACAAAGGCTGTGACGGTGATGCGGCTCTCGTCTATGGTTTTCTCCCAACGGGCGAATCCGAAGCCGTAGGTGATCTTGCAGTCTAGGCCGTCTGCATCTGCAAAGAGGGATATTTCGCACTCGCCGCGCAGGAGGGTGAGGCGTTCTGCGCCTCTCGTCTCCAGCGTATCATTGCGCCATGGGGTGATCTTGTTTTCTCTGGCGTTGATCTGCCACATGTGGCCTGTGCCGCTGTCGGTTGCAATGTAACCGTAGCGGTCGTTGGCCAGCATGTGGCTCCAGGTGTTGGGCAGGAGGTCGTTTGCGGTATCGATGACGATGGCGTTTTCTTGGT
>Ga0131853_10001740_pt1 | contig 38832 bp, 24 predicted proteins | sample TergutLab28metaG_FD_92764 | JGI IMG/M metagenome (GOLD analysis project Ga0131853, IMG submission 92764) | Labiotermes labralis P1 segment gut microbial communities from Petit-Saut dam, French Guiana - Lab288 P1 (version 2) (version 2) | ecosystem: Host-associated > Arthropoda: Insects >... | reverse complement strand
TGCGAAGTTCCCGGGAAGGCTGGTTGAATCGTTGTCCAATCACCCCAAATAGCGTTGATTGGAGGTGTAGTTCCTACCAATGTGCTGCCTTCGATGTGGTTTATGGTTATTGGGAAGTTGATTCTCATAGTCGGGCTATTATTCTCACTTACCCAAATAGCAACAGCCGTTACAGCATGTTCTGGCATATCAAAGTTCGCTCTTGATGCCGCCGCTGTGTTAGCAGGGGCTGGTAGCATTACAGCACCAGGGATAGTAGTTGGGGCAGAAGACCCATCTACAGTTTGTGGTTGTGCAACGCCTAGAGAGTTGCCAGCACTACGCGCGCCATGACCTGCCCATACTTCTATACCATCAACAACAGTAACAGGATTGCCATTTTCATCAAAGAACTGCCAGCCTATTACTCTGTAGCCAGATGTTACGCCTGCTTCTACATTGATTCTTCTACCTGCATAAGACTCATAAATATCCGTCGGAGGTGTAACACTCGGAGGAGTAATAGGAGGATTCACAGGTGGAATAGGTGTTGTAGGTGTTGTGTCGCCTGGCTCTGGTTGTGGAGCTATCACAACAGGAGGCAAAGGTGCAGTCGGGTTATCTGGGTTGTAGTTACCACCACCAATTTCATATGCAGGAGGCGTTACAACAAAGACAATATTACGTCTGCCAATTATTTCTGTACCATCCAATATTTGCACTTGACCCACATGCGTAGCATTTGTTGTCGCGCTTGCCGCTAGAAGTGTAGCAATCGGGCTTACATCAAAGCTTACATAGTCGCCATCATCTATGCCACCTGTTAGAGTGCCATGATTTGGAGTTAGTACAAAATCACCCAATACTGTGTATAATGGGCCTGAGCCTATAACCACAATACGTGCCGTGAGGTTAGCGTAGATATTTGCGCCTGTATTGTTCCAAACTTCTAGCTCATAGGTGTGGTTTGCTGGGGCATATATGCCCTCGCGACCAATACCTAAATCCAAACGACCTTGGCTATCAAGGTTAGCATTAGGTCCAGGTATTAATTCTAGCACCGTTGTGTCAAACTCGAATGTAAAGCGTAGACCTGTACTTGGCATGTTGAAGTTAAAGCTAGTATTTGGTGCATTGGCTATCATAACGGCTTCAATTGCATCAACATCAGCTTGCGTAAGAGCATGTAGTGGTGAACGCAATGCTTCAAGCTCCATATCTACTAGAACAAGACCAGATAGAAGGTCAAGAGCATTGATAGTTTGATTGCTATTCCATGCCTGAGCTGTTCTGTTAGCAAAATCTGCATGGTTTACAAGTGCTTGGTTAGCATTAACTACTGTACCATCAACTATAAACACAAACTGAATGCCAGAAATATCTGGATTCGTGCTTTCTAGTGGTACAAAGTTAGCAAATACATTCATGCCTGCAACCACATTTGTAAGAGTGCCACCGTCTGCTTGACCGGCTACATCCAAACCACTCCAGCCAGCTGCACCTGTAGCTTGCACATGACCATAAAGAGCAGACAAAGGATTAAACTCATCAATAGCAGTGTGGATTGCAAACGGTATTGTTGCGCCGTATGGTACATTGTTATGCAGTATATTATAATCTGTGGCTATCACAGTGCCCATACGGTGTTCTAGCCATACTGTATTACGCACTAATGTCCACTCAAACTCAACAACATGTTCACGATTTTGCTCGATTGTAAATTCTACACTACGCGCCGCAAGATTAGGTGTGTAATTAACAATATCCGTTGGATGGTCTGTTGTCACAGTTATACCTGTTAGCACATACTGAGCCGCACCAGAAGCTGTTGGGAATGGTTGTGTAACAGTTACAGTTTGGTTAAAGTTGTATTCGCCGCTGTAAGAAGTGCTTGTATGTTCTGGGTCTGTATGCCAATCAGTTTGTCTGCCGTCAGCTCCGCCAGTACCAACAAGTCTTTCAGTTTCGTTTACAACAAGCACGGCTGGTGTTTGCGGTGCAATTGTAACAACTACATTAGTTACATTCGCATTAACATTGTTCAGCCATAGACCATTTACAGTACGGCTAACTGTTGTGCCACCTGTTTGTGTGAATACATCACCATTGCCAAGTGTCACTGTCCAGCCAACAACTCTGTAACCATAACCTGGATAAACTTCAAATTGTACAACATCATTAAAGTCAACTGTAGTCACAATTGTGCTTGAAGACCAAGCAGTAGATGTGCCTGCATTGATATTGTAACGGATTGTGCTAAGTGTACCAGCACCAACCATGCTAAAGTTAATGTTAGCTTCGTAGTTATCTGGGTTAGGTGGTCTGTTTGGATCATCTACAAATGTAACTACGATGTTTACATCAGCAGATACAGTAGACATATCCAAAGTTAGTACCCAATCAAGACTGCTTAGGGTTGCGCCCGCTACGCTTGCAGCAGGTTGACCATCAATTGTGAATATCGGTGCGCGACCAGCAGGAACTGCAGGTCTGCCACCTGCGGCAAGATGGTTCACAGTAACAACATATGTGCCTGTAACAGGTACGAACCAGTTTTCGATTACGCCGTCAGAAGCAAGAGCGTGACCAGTTTGACCAGCAGCATTGCCTGTTGTTGCAACATTAAGCGTACCGTAAGCAGAGCCGCTTACATTAGCATTAATCGTGTAAGCATCTACCCAGTTGGCTACCACTGTAGCTGTTAGAGGTGTCAAGCCTACTAGATTTGGCATTTGTACTTCTGCATCTGGTTGGTTAGCATTAACGATATCGCCAGCAACCATGTTTTGGCCTGCTGTCCAGCCATTAAACCAATCATTTGTTGTGATATTCCAAAGAGTACCACCATTGGTTGCATGGATAGGAGTAGGTGTGCCAGTAACGGTGAATGGCTGTATCGGTGTAACCTCACCAGTTACAGTAGCGCGAGAATTATCTACAAGAAGACCAAACGCTCTAGCACCAGTACCGATAAGGATAAAGCCAGCTTCTACAACTGTTGGGCCTGCTATAGTAACGTTTGACTCAACATGCGGGTTGCCGCCATGAGTAACGCCGCCTGTAGGTGTTGAAGCATTAACTGTAAATGTGTTTACTTCATAGGCAGTAGTGCCTGGAGCAGCTGTAAATTCAAGAGGTGCGCCATCATTTGCCCATTCGCCTGTAGCATCAGTTACAGTTGTTCCGTCAGTAACATTTAGAGTGCCATTTCCAGCAGTAACTGTTCTTGTGATACGATGTTGATACGAAACATTAAATGGTATTATTAGGTCTGTAGCATAAATCGTATCATCATACGGGCTAACCCAAGGAGTAGTCACATTTTGCCAGGCAGTTGGGTTTCCGTTAATTTGGAATCTTGTATCTGCTGTGCTAAAGTGTGGTGTAAACTCAAACGAGAAGGCTGTATTGCCATCTAGCCCGATATCTTCACTAATCATACCTGTGCCATTATTCGTTATATCGAACGGCCATTCTGGACCTGTAAGAGGAAGACCAGTTACATTGTCCACTGCATGAACAGTAATTGTACCGCGGCCAGTAAGCTCAACAGTCAAAGTCACGTCAGATGCTTGAGAAAATACTACAGCAGCATCAATAGGAGCTTGAACATTAGTAACTGTTACATTTTCCGTATTATGCGGAGTAGCAGTTACGCCAGTCCAGCCGTTGTTAGCAACTTCCCAGCCACTTGCAGGGTCAGCTACAAAGTTAATTGTTGAGTAACGCGCTATCCATGAGCCAGTAACATCAAGGTTAGTTCCCACAACTTGATGCATAGTGTGTGTACCACTTGGAATCAAGCTAACCGTGCTATTAGCAAATGTCATGCGATGCTCAAAGCTTTGTACGAATGTAGCAGTGATGTCTTCTGTTACATTTAACACGATACCCGCAGGTATTGCAGTGCCAGTTGTAACAACATGTTCTACAATCGTTTGACCTGCTTCAAATACAGGGTTGCTAGCACCTGTTACACTACGAGCAACCGTAAGGCGTGTGCCGCCACCAGCGTGGTGGTAGTTTGGCTCTACATAGAATTGTAGGTCAGAACCAGCTTCTACGATAACTGTACCAGGACCTTCTGGAGTGCCTGGTGTGCCGCCAGGAGGCGTTACAACAACAGGAACATCTACATCAATCGTGATTTGACGTCTTGTAAATGTAACATCTACTACTGCAGGAGCATTGATTTGTTGTGACGCCGTAGTCCACGGAGCAGCCGCAGATGTAGCACCATTCCATGCATTAGCATTAGCAACTTCCCAATGCGGAGCATCAGGTGTAGCTGTGAAAGTAGCAGTCGTGCCATGGTTTGCCCAGCCAGCAGTTACGCCAGAAGCAATAGCAAGACCACCATTAGCAGGAGGTGTTACAGATACAGTATGTTGGTAGCTAATATCAAATGTTCTTGTGTATGGACCGCTACCAGTTGCAGGGATGTTAAGACCAAGTGCAACAAGGTCTCTTTCACCAGCAGCTGTTTGTGCGAATTCTGTACTGTTTACATGCGCTCTCGTGCCTACGCCATGATGCAAAGGAACAAAGAAGAATTCTACAGTGTGGTTACCTTGTAGATAAAATTGATGAGTGCCATTAGTGTTAAATGGTTGGTCATCAGGATTTAAGCCGCCTGGCGTATTATTCGTTTGACGAACAATGATTGTGCCGCCTTGACCAGTGATAGTGATTTCCATTTCAACGTCACCGCGCTGCCCAAAGGTTGCGGTAGCGTAAATAGGAGCATTACCAACTATAGCATTGGCTTCGCCAAGGTCGCCAGTAGAAACTATAGTGTCAACATTAGAGAATGTAGTTGAAATCCAACCAGCAGCAGGTGTAGCATAGAAATTCACAGTGCCGCCGCTAGCTACCCAAGCAGATAGACCAGACATGCCAGATGTAGTAAGAATACCGCCTGGTGTGGCAGGATAGCTTAGTGTGGCATTGGTAAATGTTACGCGATGTTGATAGCCCAAGTCAAATAAAACAGTAACAGGGGCAGTAATATCAAGTAATGTACCAGCCGCTCTAGTAGTATTAGCAGCAGGAGAATCAGTCCAGACATTTAGGTCTGAATTGTTCGCCCAAGTACCAGTAGAGTTAGTACGATTTGTGATTTGGAATTGTGTATCAGCAGAACGATCTTCAGTGCCAGAGCTACCGTATGCAGAAGCAACAGTAAACGCAAGGTTCGTGCCAGCTGGTACTTCATCGCCATCTACTACTACTGTTCCAATAGGTAGTTCTACTTGTGGACCAGTAACCACAGCACCTACATTTGGAGGAAGAGTTACAAACAATTGTACTCTGCCAAATGTTGGTCTTACAGTAATAGGTTCTGTAAGGGCTGTGTTTGTAGTAATTTCAGCTATAATAGCTTGGTCGATATTGCTAGAAACCGCATCAGCACCATTCCAAGAGACAGTTTCCCAATGAGGGGCTGTAGGAACAGCAGTAAATGTAGCTGTGCCATCACGGTTTACCCAGCCAATTGTAGAGGCTGTATTGGTTGGTGCGCCAGTAAAGCTAACTGTACCTTGTGTAGAGCTTTGACCAATAGCATTCAAAGACTGAACACGATGCTGATTAGCAAATGTGAATGTCAAATGTATTCCTTCATCTGTCAAGTCCGCACTATTGATAGCAATACGAGGTGCATCAGTATTCTCAAATGTACCAATTGCTGTTTCTAAAGAAGGAGCAGCAACAGAACCATTTGTTGTAACGCCAGTTACAGCGTATTGAGTGTAGACACCAGTACCCCAAACAGCAGGAGTAGCGCGGAATTGCACTTCTGTACCTACTTGCAATGCAGGAGTTGGATTAACTGTTTGCTGTGTCCATGCACCAGAACCAGCAGGGAATCTCGTCCAAGCTGTGATAGTACCGTCAACAGCATCCCAGCTGATTGTAGAGCCAGTTGGAATATTAGCTGTAAAGTCTACAACAACAGTAATTGGATCTGTGCCAACTACATGAGATGTGGGCTCAATAACAGCTGTGTTTGATGTAGCACCAACAGTTGTGTGGTCAACACTTAGACCAATGCCGCTTGGTGTAATACCCCAGCCGCTTGTCTCCCAGCTCGTGTTGTTTGGTGCAGCTGTAAATTCAGCTGTAGCACCACGGTCTACCCAGCGTGCAGTATCAGCAGAGTAAGCAAATGTAAGTGTACCATTTGCACTGCCTATAAGCACTCTTGTAGCCACTCTGTGCTGATGGCCAAATGTAAAGTTAGCATTGATACCTGTCTCTGGCATTATAACCATATTAGTAACAACGCGAGGAGTATCAACATTGCTCCATTCAAGACCATTCGCATTTCGGTTTAGACCAGCATGACCTGTCAGGTCGCTGATAGTGTATTGAGTATAATTGCCTTGACCCCATGTGGCATTAGGTTGAGCAACAAATTGTACTTCTGTACCTACTTGTAATGGACCAACAGGGCTTGTTGTATGCGTTGTCCACGCACCAGAACCCGCAGGGAATCTAGTTTGTGCAGCAATAACACCTTCTCCGCTATTCCATGTAATGGTTGCGCCAGTAGGTTCGTTAGATACAAAGCCTACGCTACCAGTAATAGGACCTGAAATCGCTGTAGTAGGAGCAATTACAGATGTTCTTTGGTTAGCAGGGTCAGGACCAGGCGTGGTAATAGTACCAGTTGTAATAGCCCAGTTTGTGCCAGTTAGCCAGCTATTGCTAGCAGGGTTAGCTGTAAATGTAGCTACTTCACCACGAGGAACCCATATAGCAGGTGTGCCTGTTTGTGGAGCAGTTTGTACAACGCCATCATTGTTTACCATGCCATTAGCTGTAAAGGTGAGTGAACCATTAGCACCAGCATTGGTAGCAACGCGATGTTGCCAATCGAAATCAAGGTCACCAGTGATATCAACTGTGCTAGCAGGCATGTTAAAGCTGCCTATCGTCGTCCAGCCATTACCATCAATTCTTAGGTGGTTACTTAGCGGAAGAATAGCAGGAGCACCAGTAACGCTAAATCTGCTATAGTCACCTATGCCAAAGCCACCAACAACAGGGCGAACTTGGAATGTTACTTGGTCGGTTACATTTACATTGGTGTTAGGTGCTACAGGAGAACCATTAACCAAAGCCTGAATTTGCACACCATTAACTTCTGTATCATAAACAAGCACACGGCTTGTATGCGTTACAGTAATAGCAACAGTATGGGAATCAGAACCCGCCCCATTTGTAGCAGTAGCAGTAACATTAAATGTTGTAGGAGCTGTACCGATATCTGGTGTACCTGTCAATACGCCATTGCTAAATGTCAACCAACCAGCAGCAGGAAGACCAATAACGCTCCACGTAACAACAGGATAAGCCGCTGCATTAAGTGTGAAATCATAATTTAGCGTATTTTCTTCTACAACAGATGCCGTAGCAGCACCACCAACCACAGGGGCTATCCAAGGTCTCCAATTAGCAACAAGATTTACTTCTGTAGAAGGCATTGTAAATGTTGAACCCGTGTTAGATGTAGGGTTATTAATGGTAACGCCAGGTGTGGTCGTTGTCCAGTTAATAAAGCTATGCTGCGCTCTTGTGCCTGCATTAACAGTAACTGTATCGCCTTGGTTTTGCGGCAAGCCAGATGCTGTTTGGTTTTGCGGAACAGCACCCGCCGCTGGATTGTTAGTTATCATAACAGCAGCGCGAATAGTAATGGTTACAGGGAAGTCAGTTTGACCTGTCCATGTAGACTCACCATTATTTTGCGTACCACCTTCGTTATGTGTGTTTGTCGCACGAATGGTAAAGTTAGACGTACCAGCCACTGTAGGTGTACCCGTAATTGCGCCTGTAGATACATTAATCGACAAGCCAGCAGGTAATGTGCCAACTACAGAGAATGTAGATGCAGAGCTGCCAGCCACTACCGTAGGGGCAAATGTGTAGGCTGTGCCTACGGTGCCTAAAGCAGGGGTGCCAGAAACTGTAGCCGCTGTGTTTTGCAACCAATTTATAGTTGCTGTTCTATTTGGTGGTAGTTGTGTTGGATGGTTAAATGTTGGCACAACAAACCCGACAGAACGTGTGTTCAGGTTGCCTACGTTAAATGCCGTTTGCCCAGGTATAGTCCAGTTATTAAATCTATGACCAGGTCTAAAGCCAGCATTTAACACAACATTAGAGCTAGAATTTGCAAATAGCTCTGTAAGTGGGTATGCGGTAGTAAGGTTAGGGTCTGTACTTGTCATAACATAGCCTGTACCACCATTTGCCACTATTGTCATCATCGGTACTGGTTGTACCGCTGTTTGTGTAGTGGAGTTTATGTCCCAGTTATTAATCAAATGAACAGGGATTTGCTCCACGCTCGTCGTAGCTACTGAGTTAGCATTGCTCCAGTTGTTCCAACGAATGTTTGTGCGGTTAGTGATGCCCCATGGCACACCATTTACAAGAATAAGTGGGCTGCCACTGAAAGCAGCAGAACGGTTGCCATTAAAATTGATTTGGCTGGATGTGTCACCACTTACAGTACCAATATTAAGATTGCTATGGTTTGCAACTGTAGTAAACACACCACCGCCATTAGCACCGTTAGGATTGGCATGTGGTATTACTGGTACTGGGGCTGTTGATGCTGGTGTCCAGCCGCCTGGGAAAGTGATAAAACCACCCAAGCTCGTTCCAGGGTTATTTACGTTAATTGTCCAACCAACCATGTTGTTAGTTATTGTACCACCAGTCATATTGAATCTACCAGCAGTAGAACCTGAGCCAGTGCCAATACCAGCCCAAACACCGCCGCCACTTTGTGCAGATGTATTGCCAGTGATTGTGCCACCTGTCATATTGAAAACGCCAGTACCTCTAACTAGAACACCGCCGCCAACGTTATTACCAGTTGCGAAGTGATTGGATATAGTGCCACCGCTCATATTAAAGGTTGCACCTGCGCCAACGTGTACGCCGCCGCCGCCGCCAACACCTTGCAGTATCCAGTTATTAGTAATAGTACCACCCGTCATAGTGAATGTTGGGCCAGTGCCTGCCGCTGCATCAACAGTGGTGCTATGGTGTGCTACGTTCAGAAAAACGCCGCCGCCGCCAGTAGTTGTGGTGTTGTTGCCACCGCCACCTTGTCTCCAGTTGCGCGCAATAAGCCCACCATGCATTTCTACACGAGCTAGACCAGCTGCAAAAATCGCGCCACCGTCACCCTGAACACCAGCATCTACGTTTGCTGCATTATCAACAATCTGACCACCATTCATGATAAAAGCAGTACCAGTACCAATGCGAATAGCACCAGCATTATCATTATGACGACCACCAGTAATGGTTACACCTTCATTCATGATAATGTGCGCACTAGGTGTAGCTGTACCACCTGACAAATGCACCTGTGTTACAGTATTAGGGTTTGATGTTGCATTGCTAGTTACAGTAATACCACCAGCATCCGTATTGCGTGTTGCAAGTGGGCTTACTACAGTACCAGATACCACACCAGTTGTATTGTTTATTGTAGCACCAGACAGAACATTGAGTGTGATATTGCTTATTGCAGGATTTGTAGGATGTCCAAGTTCCATTGTGCGCTCCACATTGCTCGTGTTAAGAATGTTGAAGTGACGCATTTGATGAGTTACCGCATTTGGCAAAATGCCGCGTGTAATTTGTACGCCGCTCGGAACATTAGTAATCAAGCGGAAATGTACGCCACCTGGCACCAAGATAGCCATGCCATTATCTACAGAAGTTGGTGCAGCAGTGCTTGTACGCGCTGGCAACAAGATATCTCTGGTAATGGTAATTTCACGCGGGTTTGCGCGTGTCCAGCCATTAGCTACTGTAGACGTATTGATAGCATTTTGTAGCTCTTGCGCTGTGCTTACGCTTATTGGCAACAAATTATTAGTAGCCACTATGCCCATAAAAGCAACTTCTATGCCGCGAGCTTCACTAAAGAATTCAAGAGCCTCATCAGCATCTTCATCAGCTATAGTCACAATATAAACAACTTCGCCTTCAAAAGCAAGCTCAATTGGCATATCTTCACCTATAGGAGGAAAGCCAAAACCAAATGCCCCAATACTATAATCCAATGGATTGAAGAAAAAGTCAGGCCCAGCATCATAAAAATCGGGGTCAACAGCGTTTACAACATTTGTATCAACTGCAACGGTAGGTTCAGATCCAAAATCAAAGCCAAGGTCAAGAGGTTCGCCCCAACCAAAAGCAAGGTCAGTAGTAAATCCAGCCGTACCAATGCTCTCAAAATCATGAGTAACAGGCGCAAATATAACATCGCCCCATACTTCTATAACATAGTCAGCAAAGCCGCCATCGCTATATACTTCGATAAGGTGTGTTAGGTCATTGCCATCTTGGTCTACAGCTGTTACGCCATCAAGAAGGGTAGCAGCAATATCAAAGCCCGCCACAAAATCAGCTACGCTTAACTCAAGCGTACTTGGTATTGTGAAAAATACTTCGATTTCTACTTCTTCTTCGATTTCTTCACCTTCGATGAAAAATACGATTTCGCTTGCCGCAGTAGCCACTATGCCGTGGTCTGTTATATCATTAAATGTAATGAAAACAAACTCGTTAATAGGAGCCACAGCTGTACCGCTAATTTCAACAACATGTTCTACGCCTATTCTGATGGTATCTTCATCTTGAGCTTCTGCTTCTAGCATGGCTTGTGTGATGATGTTACCAAAGAAATCTCTAGCAAAAGTGTTGATAGCAAAGCCTTCAGGCAAATTAGCAGAAATATTAAGTAAACCTTGCACACCATTTACTACAAAGTAGGTGTAAAGGTATTCGCCTGTGTAGCCTTCGATGATAGCAGCTAGCTCTTCGCCATTCTCGTTAAGAATAAACAAAGTACCCATGCTTTCTTCGCCGCCGCCAGCACCAGGGAAACCTGGCAGACCTGGTAAGCCAGGAAGGACGGGTAATTCTGGAAGACCTGGAAGGACTGGGCCTGTTACAAGGCCGTCATCGTCGCCATAGTCGTCATCAGAATCGTCATAGTCCTCGTCGTCGCCATAACCATAGTCATTGTCGTCGCCGTAGTCATCGTCATCATCACTACCATCATAGTAGTCGTCTTCATATGTATCGTCATCGTCATCATCCAAGATTGGGTCTTCGTTATCGTCGTCCGCACCTAGGATTGTTTCGTCAGGAGTGTAATTTTCCTCATCATCCTCAGAGGTTGTTACGTCCTCGACATCTGTTTCATTTGTTTCTTCTGCTTCAGCATCTGCGGCAGCTGGCTCTTCATTGAGTTCAGCTTCTGTCGATACGATTGCTTCCTCTAACTCGCCAGCAAATAATGCCACAGGCGGGAAAGATGACATAACAAAAGTAAAGACAAGAATTGTCGCAATTATGCGAGCAAAAAAGCGTTCTTTTCTCGTTTTCATACTTTTCCTTCTCCTTTCAAGAAAAGTCATGCCGTCGCCGTCCTAGCGAGCGGCAACATTAGTTGTTTATATGAAATTGCAGACATTAGGGGAAAATTCTTTCCCGTTTCACCTCGGGTCACTGACCCTTAGTGGCGTGTTTTTTCAAAAGCCGTTTGCCGTTTGTTCTGCCCGCTTTATTTGCGCACGAGATAGGATGTGCTTACAACAAATTTTGCGGTAGTGGTATGCACGAGATAGTTTAAGTGCTTTTATACCACTTACTTTTCATACAAAACAACCCGCTTGCGTCTTTCCCCAACTTTCTTATCACTATTTGTGTGCTTTCCTCGGAAAAGGGGTGAGGATGTAAGCACACATCAGTTACAAGGCTATTAGGTTTGAATTGATAGAATCATCAGAAAATGTCCACAATACATATCTTGGCGTGTTGTGTCTCAAAATTTCACAACACATATCAAGGTTGGCGTTATGTCAGTTTGGTTTTTCCCCAACCTCCATATCTGCTGTGTTATTATGTCTTTGGTCAAAAATAGCATACAAAAACAAAGCTTACTTGTTAATGTGTAAAAACAAGAAACTAGGTGAAGGACAAAGGCCACAAAAATTAAAAGCCTTGGGGTGGATGCTACTGAACTCTTTGTCTGGGATTGTTTAAGATTGTTGCGCAAAAAGCCAATCTCTAGGCATTTACGGTTGCCAAAAGATGCATGTAAGACCTTTGCAAAATTGATGAATCAAACACTTTGCGCGCGTAAGGTGCGCTGATAACAAAGTTTTGACAAAACCGCACGCATCGAAAGATGTGGGATGCTATGTAGCGGTTCGGCTGCATGTCTTACGAAATAGGTGAAGTGAAAATCTACAAGTATGTATTCAAGAGGCAGCGGGCGAAAAAGTTCCCTTTTACTACCATGTTGAAGGCGTATATGTACACTTTCTCCTAGGAGTAGTATACCATATACCCGTGTAATTTGCAAGGATTTTTTCAAAAAAATTATTAATTCTACAAAACCTTTTAACTAGCAAGTTTGTTTAAATAAAGTAGGAGCTATTTAAATTCTTATTATACATATAAATATGGTAAATTTTTGTTTGTTTGATATTGATATTTTTTTTATACACAGTTATTTAACTCAGTATTGACTTATGACAAATAAAATGGTAAAATGGTCAGAGAGTTTTTAAAGCATTTGAGGTGATACAATGGCAATGGTACACAATATATCAGATAGCATTACTAGTCGCATCATAACAGACGAAACGCAACCAGACAAAACAAAAATGGGCTATGTACGCGTTAGCACTGTAGAACAAAATGAATCGCGCCAAATAGAGGCTTTAAAAGCCCTCGGATTATATAAAATCTTCATAGAAAAAATATCTACAAGAGAAGTAAGTCGACCCATGCTACACCAAATGATGGAGTATGTAAGAGAGGGCGATACAGTGTATGTTAAAGATTTCTCTCGACTTGCACGTTCCACGAAAGACCTCTTGGATATAATAGAAGAAATGACTAATAAAGGTGTCAAAATAGTCAGCTTAAAAGAAAATTTGGACACAAATACACCAACAGGAAAGTTAATGCTTACCTTGATAGGCGCGATTTATGAGTTTGAACGCGAAAATATACTAGAACGTCAACGCGAAGGTATAGCCATAGCTAAAAGTCAAGGGAAATTTAAAGGGCGCAAAGAGATAGATAGACCAAGCCAATGGGACGAGGTATATAGTATGTACAAAAATCGCGCCATCACAGGTACAGAGGCAATGAGCCGCTTAGGTCTAAAACGAAATACCTTCTACAAGTTTGTAAAGCGAGAAAAAACAGATATGGACATTTCTGACGAAGCGTAGCTATTTCCTATAATTTCAAGCAAAAACCATCACTATTTTGCACAAACTAAGCAAAAAGAGGATGTTTTTATGTATTTTTACAGATTTTTTTCTTTTTTGCTATGTTTGTTCATAGTGTTTTCTAATTTCCCTCTGAAGGCCAGTGAGCCTTTACGCATCTATTTCATCTCCGAAAGTATAGAGGGTGGACAACTGATAACAATCAAAAATATAGCTGCCGATAGCTAGGGCGACTGGCGATTAGCACTCATGGGTGAAAATGCCGAATATTTTTATATAAACGGCCAAAGAGCCGATTTTGAGAATATAAATGGTCACTATATGCAGTTACCGCACAGTTTAGCCCTAGGTGAAGAATGGAGTTTTATGCTTACAGCTAATCAGATGCCTGTTGGTCAACATTCTGTGGGGCTTGCTCTATGGACTACGCAAGGGCGACCACAACATCCTTTTAATGGCACAATATTGGGTGACACCTCACTATTTTTTTCGGTAGAAAACGGAGGGACAGATGAGGAAGAAGTCAAAATATCTGATAAGGAAATGGGCAAGGGCGATGATGAGGACAGCTCGAAAGAAATAAATAAGCAAGAGGATGGTTCAGAATTAGAGGGAAATTACAACGGGAAACCTCATCTCCCAGAAAAATTACCAGAAGCCCCAGAAGCTGAAATTCCAGAAGAAATTCCCCAACTTTCTCGACCAAGCAACAGGGTCGAGAATAATGATGACACAAGTTACCCCTCAATAGCCATATCTGAAGAAGGCAGACAATTTATGGCACAAAACCAAGAGCAAGACATGCCACAGATAGTGCATCAACCTGTGCAAACCACCAACATTGCAGCATTGGAAGAAATCCAAGCCCCTAGCTTGCCTCAAGATTCACCACCCCTTCTTGCTATTTCTCCACTTTTACCAGATGCTGATAAAATCATCGCAGAAAATGAGCCACCTAAAGAATATAACGAAGCCAAGAATGTTATGGAAATTCCTCTTGAACCAAGCCTGTCACCGCCACAAAACATTCTTACAGCAAACCCTCAAACTTCCGATAGTTCTGGCAGGGCTACATCGCTACTTTTTTCTTCCGTAAGCTTCCTTCTTTTCGCAGCAATAATCACTGCATCGCACAAAAGAGTATAAAGTCAATATTAACCATATATGTATACATATACACATATGGTTATCTGTATACATATAAGAATTAATATGCTTTTTAAAACACATATATTGCGAGCAAAATATTTAATTTTATAGCATAGCAGGATGATATAGGATATTTCGTGTATCAAAAAATCATTGCCACCATTTCTTTTCTAGCACAAAAACATACACATATCCTTATACAGATATGTGTATGTGTATACATTGCCTACTTTTATTATAATTCTCAAAACCTCGATTAAACATTATGTGTATGTGTATACACATGCTCTTTATTTACCCCTTTACCAATCTCAAGATTTCTTTCTGCCTGTGCTAGCATCAATTTTATTCTATTTAGTTGATTTACTTCACTAGCCCCAGGGTCGTAGTCAATCGCTACAATATTAGCTTCTGGATAATGTCTTTTTAGTTCTTTTATCATACCTTTGCCTGTCACATGATTTGGGAGGCAAGCAAAGGGCTGTGTACATATAATATTTGGAACACCTGTGTGCAATAGCTCCATCATCTCTGCTGTCAAAAACCATCCTTCACCACTTTGATTGCCCAAAGAAAGTATGGGTGATGCTATTTTTGCTAACTCTTGTATGGGTTTTGGCCCATGGAATCTTTGACTTTTTTCAAGTGCCTCAACCATATGTCGTCTGCCTCGCTCTAGGGCAGCTACAGCAATATCATATATCGTTCTAGTTAGCCGCTTTCCACCCAAATGCTCATGCTTAAATGTAAAAGTATAGAAGGTATACAAGAAGAAATCCAACAAGTCTGGCACGACAGCTTCCGCATTCTCGCTCTCTATTAAGCTAACAATGTCATTATTAGCAGTAGGGTGATACTTTACCAAAATCTCTCCTACAACCCCAACTTTGGGTTTCACTACAGCCAAAAGCGGCAAGCTATCAAAGTCTTGCACAATTTCTTGACAGTTTTTCTTAAATGTTCTTGCATTTCCCTCTCGTACATCTTTTTTTGCTATTTCATACCAATGGTCATGTAGGGCGTTGGCACTTCCCGCCACCTCTTCATATGGGCGTGTGGCGTACAACACCCTCATAAACAAATCGCCATAAATAAGTGCCTTAATGGCTTTTTTAAGAGACGATATCGAGTAGGTCCATCCTGGATTTTTCTCTAGCCCACCAGTAGATGCCGATATCACAGGTACATGACCAAGCCCTGCTTTAGCAAAGGCACGGCGTATAAAAGCGATATAGTTTGATGCACGGCAACCGCCGCCAGTCTGGGACATAACCACAGATATATTATTAATATCATATTTGCCGCTCTTCAAAGCCTTTAGCAATTGTCCGACCACGATAATAGCAGGATAACATGTATCATTATTTACATATCGTAAGCCAATATCCACAGCTTCTTTATCTATATCAGGCATCATCACAATATTATAGCCAGATGCACAAAATGCTTCTTTGACAAGCCCAAAATGCACAGGCGACATTTGTGGACACAATATTGTGTGCCTTTTTTTCATCTCTTTTGTAAAAATAACGCGTGGCTCACGAGGTTTAGGAGGGTGGGGTACTATCCCTTTTTTCTTGCGCTCCTCTAGTGCGGCAAAAAGAGAGCGTATGCGTATGCGCGCACTACCTAGATTATTAACTTCATCAATTTTTAAGCAGGTATATATTTTGCCTGCCGCCTCCAAAATATCCTGCACTTCATCTGTAGATACGGCATCAAGCCCACAACCAAATGAGTTTAGCTGAACCAACTCAAGATTAGGATTGGCAGCAACATAGGATGCCGCAGCATAAAGCCGAGAGTGATATACCCATTGGTCTCTTACATTAAGAGGTCCATTTGCTTGATGAGCATTAGCCAAATGCGCTATGCTATCTTCCGACAAAACATCTATGCCATATGCCGCTATCATCTGCGGTATGCCATGATGTATTTCATGGTCTATGTGATAGGGTCTCCCAGCTAAAACGATGCAATATTTGCCACTGTTTTTCAGTCTAGCTAACACCTCTTCGCCTTTTTTGCGTATATCTGCCTTGACAGCATCCATCTCTTCCCATGCCATATCAAAAGCAATGCGCATTTCGCTTTTTGGAATATCAGAAAATTCTACGCACAGCTCTGCAAACATAGATTTTTTGTCATTGAGGCTTATAAAAGGGTTGCGGTAGTTTATATTTTTTGTGCGTATCTCATCTACATTTGCACGTATGGCCTCTGGATAACTAACAACAATAGGACAGTTAAAACAGTCTGCTGCCTCAGTTACCTCACGCTTTTCATATACAACAGATGGATAAAAAATCATGTCCACTTCTTGGTCGATAAGTTCCATTACATGACCATGCACTAACTTTGCAGGATAGCACACAGACTCGCTCGGCATGGATTCTAGCCCTTTTTCATAAACTTTTCGCGAAGACTTTGGTGAAAGCACTACACGATAACCAAGTTTCGTGAAAAAGGTATGCCAAAGCGGATAGTTTTCATATGTATTCAGTACTCGCACAATGCCAACTGTTCCACGATGTGCCTGTTCTGGCGATAGTGGTTCATAGCCAAACACCCTGTTGTTTTTGTACTCAAATAAATCTTCGCCTTTTTGGGCATCATCTACTGCTACATTTTTGCCCACTGGTTTCTCACAGCGGTTACCAGATATAAAGCGTGCCTCTCCATTAAATTTGTTTATCGTTAGCAGACAATTATTTTCACATAGTTTGCAGCGTGTCATAATAGGCTCTATCACTAGCTTGTCTAGTCCTGTAGTATTTAGCATAGTAGTCAATGCTCCATCTGTTGCACGCTCTTTGGCTATTAAAGCCGCACCAAAGGCACCCATAAGCCCCGCAATATCTGGACGTATCGCCTCAACCTCTGCTATCATCTCAAAAGCACGTAGCACAGCATTATTATAAAATGTGCCTCCTTGCACAACTATTTTTTTGCCCATTTCTGATGGGTCAGTTATTTTTATTACCTTATGCAGAGCATTTTTGATAACAGCATATGACAATCCCGCAGAAATGTCCGCTACTTCCGCACCTTCTTTTTGAGCCTGCTTTACACGGGAATTCATAAAAACAGTACAGCGCGACCCCAAATCAATTGGGCTTTTTGCAAATAACGCAATATCGGCAAAGCTAGGAACGTCCATGTTAAGGCTTTTTGCAAAAGTTTCTATAAAAGAACCACAGCCAGCCGAACATGCCTCATTTAATAATACATTGTCTATTACGCCGTTTTTTATGCGCATACATTTCATATCTTGTCCGCCAATGTCCAATATAAAATCTACCTCTGGCTCAAAATGCGAGGCAGCTTTATAATGAGCTACTGTTTCTATTTCGCCGTGGTCTATATTGAGTGCGGCTTTCGCCAGATGTTCACCATAACCTGTAACGCAAGAGCCAGCCACGGTCACATCCTCTGTCAATATTTCGTAAAACTCTTTTAGTGCTGCCATTATCACCTTTAAGGGGCTCCCCATATTTCCCGAGTAATAAGAGTGCAGCAATTCGCCGCTTTCAGATATCACGGCAAGCTTTGTTGTAGTAGAGCCTGCATCTATCCCTATGTATACTTTGCCCTTATATGTAGCTAGCTCTCGGCGGGGTAGGGCAGCTTTTTTGTGCCGCTGCATAAAGTCGTCTAGTTGCTTTTGGTCATCAAAAAGACTATCCATCCTAGCTATTTCATGTGTGATTATTTTATTGTTTTCTAAATTATGTAGTAATTGCTCAAAGTTTACTGTATTTAGGTCGCCCTGAGCTATAAAAGCCGCACCCATAGCCGCAAACAAATGTGAATTACTAGGTATAATTATATTTTCGTCCTGTAGCTTTAATGTTTCTATAAACCGCCTGCGCAGCTCTGGCAAAAAATGCAAAGGACCACCCAAAAAGGCAACATTTCCTCTGATAGGTTTGCCTTGTGCTAGCCCAGATATGGTTTGGCTAGCTACGGCCTGAAAGACAGATGCCGCAAGGTCTTCCTTTGCCGCCCCTTCATTGATAAGCGGCTGAATATCGCTTTTTGCGAAAACGCCGCAACGTGCCGCAATGGGATGTATAACCTGATAATTTTCTGCAAGCTTATTAAGCCCATCAGCATCTGTTTGCAGTAATGTAGCCATTTGGTCAACAAAAGAGCCTGTACCACCAGCGCATATGCCATTCATGCGCTGCTCTATGCCGCCTGTGAAATATATTATCTTGGCATCTTCTCCACCAATTTCTATGGCCACGTCAGTTTGTGATGCTAGGGTCTCTACAGTGCGGCTTGCGGCCACAACCTCTTGCACAAAAGGCACATCAATCCATTGCGAGATGGTAAGCCCACCAGAGCCTGTTATACGCGCAGAAAAAGCTGCATCGCCAAATTCTTGTAGCCCAGCTTCAAATAAATTGCGCAAGGTTTCTTGTATATTAGAAAAATGCCTTTCATATTTTCCAAACAAAATCTCATTGTCATCGCCCATAAGAGCCAGCTTCACAGTAGTAGAGCCTATATCTATCCCTAGTTTTAAATTTCTTGTCATTTTATCGCCCCTTTGCGATTCGTTCATTAAAAGTTATCTTACCTATTATATCGGATTAACTAAGATAAGTAAATAGCCTCCAAACTTTTGAAATAAATCTTAAAAAAGGTATTGCAAAATATCAAAATCTGTGAGATAATGGTCTCTGGCATAGAGTTGTGCGGATGTGGTGGAATTGGCAGACACGCAAGACTTAGAATCTTGTGCCGAGAGGCGTGGGGGTTCGAGTCCCTTCATCCGCATAAATTATGCCTACGGACTTTCTTAACTATTGTTGAAGAAGGTCTATTTTTTTGCTTGACAAAATCCATAATTTGATTTATAATCTTGGGAAATCATTATGTTTTTAGGATAATTTTTTGCAGTCAGCAGCATTCACTTTAAGGAGGAGGGCTGACATATGAGCAAAGGAAATATCATCATAGTTTTAGTTCTTACTTTTGTGTGGATAATTTTGGTGGAAAGCCTGTCTTTTATCGCTATAGGAACAGGCGTTGCTATCAGTATTATCTGTGTTTTTTTTGCCAAAAAATATCTTCCCTTACGAAAAATAAAAGGGGTTAATTTTGGAAAGCTTGTCACATACCCCTTTTTTCTCCTTGGTCAAATTTTTTCATCTAGCGTATATGTAAGCAAAATAATCCTCTTCGGCGCGAAAACCGATATCGTTAATGTAAAAACCAATATAGATAACGACTCTTTAAGAATTATGTTAGCGGATTCTGTAACCCTAACCCCTGGCTCTTTGTTGCTTGAATTAGAGGGCGAAAAAATGACTATTCTTTGGTTAAGACCTAAAAAATCACCAAATATCGAATATATCTTCAATGCAGGAGAGCAGATAATGGGCAGGATAGAGAATAGGCTACTGAAGGCGCAAGAAAACGAGGATAGGTCATGAGCGAAATAATTGACATTGCCATGAATGTAATATTTTGGGGAATGATAGCCATATTGTTCTTGTGTTTTGTGCGCCTTATAAAAGGTCCTAGCATTTGGGATAGACTTTTAGGCATGAATATAGTTGCCACAAAAATAGTTCTAATAATCATTGTTTATGCTTCTATGTTTGGCACTGCATTTTTATTGGACTTTGCTATCATTTATGCTCTTTCTGGCTTTATAGGCACAATATATATAGCCCTTTTCTTTGCAGACAGAACGCGAAGGAGGAAGAAAAAATGAACGAAATACTCTCTATCATTGGTCTTATCATCATGTTTATAGGCATGATTTTTATGTTTATAGGTATTTTGGGCATATTTAGGTTCAAATGCTTTTATGCCCGCATACTTGTGGTGTCCAAGATAGACACTGTCGGTGCTATCGTTTTTTTGCTTGGTTTAGCCATTATGCATGGTTTTAGCTTTTTTTCAGGAAAGCTGCTACTTATTGTTATAACTATTTTGATTCTTAGTCCATTAGTAGGACATATGATAGCCCGCTCGGCATATGTGAGCGGACATAAACTTTCCGACCCTTATAAGGGTGATACCAACCAAGAGGGAGATGGCCTATGATTTACGCGATTATGGGTTTTTGGATAATAACCGCCTTGATGATACTTTTTGAACAAAAAGTAGGCAGGGTTATTATTTATTTTGGCGTATATTCTTTGGTTGCTGGTGCTGCCATCTTGCTTATGGGCGCACCAGATGTAGCCATGGCAGAAATAGCCATATCTGCCTTTGCTACCATCTTTTTTGTCATAGGCGCAGAAAAATATTACAACCTTACCCAAGGGCTTGACATGAGCCAGGAGGAGAAGATAGAAAAAAAGAAGAAAAGCAGAAAAATTTTGGGTTATGCATTGCCGCTCGTTTTTACACTAGCCATATTTGGCTTGGTTCTTTACTTTGCACCTGGTTCTGAGTACAACACATATCTAAAAGAGCAATTTGTAACCCGCTTCAGGGTAGAGATGGGTGGCGAAAATGCTGTTACAGCTATCTATCTTGGTTATAGGGTATATGACACTATTTTTGAAGCTTTAGTGCTTGTGGTTGCTGTGGTTGCTGTGCTTCATATGTCTTGGTTTGAGCGGGCATCTATTGCAGATGGCATACATAGTGATATCAATCGCTCTGGTCTTGCAATTTTTATCATCAGAATAATAACACCTCTCATCCTTGTGCTTGGTATATACCTTATTGCAAACGGATTTTTAACGCCTGGCGGTGGCTTCCAAGGTGGCGTGGCTGTGGCTACATTCTTTATTTGCCGTTATATGATATATAATATCTTTGACCTTCCTATAGGTAAAATATTGCGCATGGAGGAACTGGTGTTTGTTAGTATTGTGCTTTTTGCCATTGCTGGTATCTTTCTTGGAACAGCCGATTATATACCAGAACACCTACTTGTACCTTTCCAAAACACATATCTCATCATCATGAATGCCCTGATAGGCATAAAGGTAGCCTGCGGCTTTACATTGCTTTTCTACAGATATGTGGGAATAGAAAGGTTGGAGGATTGGCGCATAAAAGAGGAAGGTGATAAAGAATGAATCTATCTGACATCTCCGCTATAGAAATTTTTGCCCTTATTATGTTTTTCATTGGTTTTTATGGACTCATCACCACAAAGAATGTTATAAAATCCATTGTCTTCATCAGTATTTTAGAGATGTCTGTAATTATATTTTGGGTTGGGCTCGGCTTTAGAGTTGGCATGGTGCCGCCTGTGCAGCACTTTTTGGAAGCAGATATGGCATATATAGCAGACCCATTACCGCAAGCACTAATGATAACAGCCATAATAATAGGTATGTCTGTAACTGCCGCAAATATAGTAATGCTTATCACGCTGGTTCGCAAAGTAAAGTCAACTGATTGGGATGTTTTGAAAGAAAAAAGTGCACAGGAGTAGGGGATATATAATATGCTTACCTATTTTGTAATAATACCTGTATTGCTAGCTATTTTTCTATATCTATTTTCTAGTGCAAATATAGGCAGAATAATCGCCTTAGCTGCACAACTTGGTTTAGTTGCGTTTTCATATTATATTTTCACGCTATCTCAGGGTGAAGATGTAATAACCATAGTGGGTGGTTATCACGGCGTTATGGGTGTCGTGCTTCGTGCGGACACCATGAGCGCAGTTTTTATTTTACTGACAACCTTCATGTTCTTCATAGCCTCTATATATAGTTTCGAACAAGAAAATGGCAAATTTTTTTGGCTTTTGATGTTTCTATGGCAGTCTGCTCTCATCGGTATATTCCTTACACGCGACTTTTTTAATATATTTGTACTTATAGAAGTTGTTACTCTTGTTGTAGCCATTTTGATAATGTTTAACCGTGGTAATCGTGCCATGTACGATGGCATTATTTATCTAATGGTAAATATAGTCGCTATAAAATTTTATCTTTTTGGTGTGGGCTACGTATATATGCTTACAGGCGTGCTTGACATAAATATTGCTGGTCAAATTCTGCGCGAAAGTCATCCTGCATCTGCACAGATATTACCTTATGCTTTTATAATGGTAACAGTCGCACTAAAATGCGCACTTTTGCCGTTATTTAGTTGGCTACCAAAAGCACATGGCACACCTGGCGCGCCGCCAGCTGTTTCCGCTCTCTTATCTGGTGTACACATAAAAAGTGGCGTTTACCTCTTTATCCGTTTTCAAGAAGTTTTTGAGCCTGTGGCCGCAACAGAATTCTTCATGGTGCTTGGTATAGTCACAGGTATTGGTGGATTTATACTCGCCATGTCACAATCTGATATTAAGCTTATACTGGCATATCACACCGTTTCACAGGTTGGTCTTATTATGACAGGTCTTAATATGCCAGACTATATGTCACAAACAGGCGCATTATATCATGTGTTTAACCATGCCTTTTTTAAAGGTGGGTTGTTTTTAGGCGCAGGTTTGCTGATAAAAGCTTATGGCACGCGTGATGTGTATAAAATACGAGGTGTACTAAAGTGTTATCCTTTGCTTGGCATCGCTACAATAATGGCAATATTAGGCATAACAGGTGCGCCGCTGTTTAACGGCATGATTTCTAAATATCTCATAACTTATGGGGCTGACCCTGTAATGAACGGTATACTCATTTTCATGTCATTAGGCACAATAATATCTTTCATAAAATACTCCACTATGTTATCAGGAAAATCACCTGTAGAGATGGAGGGTGTCAAAATAGATTTGCATAAACAGATTGCTGTTTTAATTCTTGGTTTTATGTGCCTTGTGGGCGGTATCTTTAGCGGGCAGTTTGTATATTTCTTGTTTAATGAGCAGACTAATGTTAGTTTAGCTGGGTATTTTGAGAAAGCAGGTATATTCGCCGCTAGCCTTGCCGCTGGATATTTTATCTATAAATATTATGTTTCCAAAAGCAAGCTTTTCAAGAAAATCAAAGCGTTTGACCTAGGATTTAGGAATATATGTGTTTCTGTAGGCGGGGTTTTTGCTATAATTTTGTTGGCTGTGTACCTAATATAAAACAGAGGGTGCGATAACCCTCTGTTTTATATTTATTATTTATTCAGCAATTCACTAAACTTAGCACGAAGCGCAGAAGAAATGGAAAAATGTCTGATCAGTTCCCGTTGAGTTGCAGGCAAAGCAAACCCAATGGGCAGTTTGTACCGCTATACAAAATCCACCAGGTCTTCCCCAGCCACCGTGAGATATATCGTGAAATATGCTCGTTATCGCCGCATTTGTATGTTGACCTGGTCTACAACCTGATGACATAGCGGAAATACCGCCAAATCCAGAATGTTCCATTGATATTGTACGTGTCTCAACAAACTTTGCACCAGCTTTGAAGTGGTCATCAATAACCTCAATTACACCAAAAATATGTTCACTTGCATAAATTCGTTGTTCACTCATAGTAATCATCACTTCGTCTGGATTTACATTAGCCCAGAAATTATCAAAATATTCTCTATCAAACATTATCTCAATAGCATTTGAGGTTTCTACACCTTCACCAGCAATCGCGCTAGAAGTGGTTGCCGCAAGTACCATTACGATTGCAATTAAAGTCGCAGTAGTAATTCTTGCAATTTTTTTCATTGACAAAACCTCCTCAGTAGTTTAAATCAACTTGCCACATTAAGGTTAACATTGGACACAAAAAATTTGACCAAATCTTTGTTCGCTTCCCACTGTGTTACAAGCAAAACACACCCAATTGGTAGTCGTTACTACAGTGCAGAATCCACCCGGCCAACCGCCCCAACCTCCATGCGAAGCTTGTGAAGATGTGCCCGTCACTGTCACACTTGTATGATTACCCGCCCTGCAAGCTGACGACCTTGTAATAAGTCCACCAAACCCTATGTATTCTTTTGATATGGTAAAAATATCAACAAACTCTCTATCAAATTGAAAAAGATTGTCAATAAATTTATCTGCACCAAAGATGTGTTCACTTGCATAGATTCGCTGTTCACCAATAGTTACCATTGCTTCGTTCGGATTTACGTTGATCCAGAAGTTTTCAAATAACTCTAAGTTGTTACCATTGGTCATATGGACCATGTCACCGTTAACCAAGCCATCACTTGCGACAGCACTCGAAGTTGTACTTGAAACAACCATAATAACCACAGCTGAAATTGCAACAATTGTTTTAAAAAACTTTTTCATGAACAAGTCCCTCCTTATGGTTTAATTAAATTAACTTCTCCTGAAAACGGTTACGCTTTGAATGTCAATATACTTAGATGTACAAGTAATGTCCACTTACCCTCCTTCCAAGTTTCTTATACATCCACAATGTCTTTCTGTATCTTTTAGTATGCTATCTATAGTATTACAATTTCATCAAATTGTCAAGCAGTATTTGTTAATTTTTTAACTTTATTTGTTCCAAAAGCTTGATTTGCTAGCTTTACTTTGACTTGTTATTAATTTTTCTAGAACACCTTTTTGCATGTCTAGATAATGCAAGTTTTGAGCATTTTTCATTTGGTCTTGAGAGGTCGATAAAGCTGCGCTCAGCTCTTCAATTTGCCTGTGCAATGTAGCAATTTGCTTGTCCTTTATAGATATATGCAGACTTAAAACTTCTAGCTGTCTGTCTTTTCTGTCAAGTTGTTCTTTAAGAATTTTTGTAGGACTTTCATTAATGCCGCTATCAACAGTTTGTGGCAGAGTAAATACCCTCTGTGTTCTGTAGAACTGCTCTTTTATCATACCTTCACCTTCTGGATACACATACACAATACCACCAACTCTTGTCGTTAAGTTATTTAAACCGCTCGCAAGAGGTTCTTTTTTCATTTTTTGGAATATGGCCTGCTTTGTAACACCTATTTCATCTGCTAAAGTTTTTATAGTTTTCATATCAATCATCCTTATTGTAAATTTATTACATGTAAATTATTGACAATTATAACATATTACAACAATAATTCAACAATAATTTTCCAAGAAAAAGCTTGATTTTTCTGCAAAATACGTTATAATGTATTATGTGTATACGCATATCTGTATGCTCATACACATGCATATACACATATCTGTATACAGATATAAACATACATATATACAGAGGAGGGTTTACATGAAGGAAATAATATCAATAATCAACCAAAAGGGCGGTGTCGGTAAATCTACTACAGCCCATGCGTTAGGATGTGGCATGATGATGCATAAGTATCGTGTATTGTTTATAGACCTTGACGGCCAGGGCAACTTAACACAAACCCTAAACGCTGAAGATGCCGAACACTCCATTTTGGATGTTCTGCTCGGTAAGATACCTGCAAGAGATGCTATATGCGTTGTTGATGACAAGCATGTACTGACATCCAGCCCCTCACTTGCAGGTGCAGATACCTTAATTGTTGAGGTTGGCAAGGAATTCCGCCTTAAAGAAGCATTAGAGCCACTTTATGATGACTATGACTATGTAATTTTGGATACCCCTCCCGCTTTGGGCATACTTACCGTAAATGCATTGACAGCTTCAACAAGCGTTATAATCCCTGCACAAGCTGACATATATAGCCTTCAAGGCATAGACCAGTTGATGGGAACTGTTGACACCGTAAAGAGATACTGCAATCCAGAGTTGACGATAAAGGGTATATTGCTAACCCGTTACAACCCACGAACCGTGTTGACAAGAGACATCACAGAAATTATACAGTACAAAGCAAAAGAACTTGGTGCAGTTTTCTACTCCAATCCTATACGAGAAAACATTTCAGTAAAGGAAGCTCAAGTGAGTCGCACTAGCATTTTTAGTTATGCACCAAAAAGTAATGCTGCAGAAGATTACGAAAGCTTTTTGATAGAAGTGTTGGAGGGAGAGGGCTGTGCATGAGCAAAAAGAGTTTTAGAGACAATCCCGCATTGCAATTTATGAGTAGGGTGGAGAAAGAAGAAACCAAGGAAGTGATGGTCACAGAGCCAAAAGAAATCCATGAAATTACTCAAGATGCTAGGATTATAGCAAGCAATTTCCATATAGTGCCTACAGTTTTTGAGGCAAAAAGTAAACGTTTTAACATGCTTATAAAGCCTTCGGTATTTGAAAATCTTAAAAAAATTTCCGAAAACAACGGTACAAGCGTAAACGACCTTATAAATAAGATTGTTGAGGAATATATAAGCAGTGATACAAAATAATGCAGGTATATACACATATCATTTAAACGTATTTTAAGGCATGTTCCAGCTATATTTTCTCAACATAGGACTTTTCCTTTAAAATAAGCATGAAATCGATTAAAGTATGCCCAAAATCGTTTTAAAAGGTATTTAAACTGAATTTATCTCCATAGTTTCTTAATAGATATGCACTTAGCAAGAAAACTTTTTTAGGCAAGAAAGTGTGGAGTTCACTTTTCATATAGGCAAGCACAGAATACATATACTCTTTATCTTGTTTTTATCTTGTTTTTATCTTGTTTTCGGTAGTGCTAACGCCGCACTGGGAGCGGGATGTAGAACTTACTTAACGAGATTCATTTGCAAACTTAACGAGATTCATTTGCAAACTTAACGAGATTCATTTGCAAACTTAACGAGATAAATACAATATACACTTAATTAAATGTGAATATGTTTATAACATGTTCATAAAAATGTGGATAACTCAAAACTTTGAACTTATAAAGGTTAATGAGAGTTGGTTTTTGCAAACTTAACGAGATTCATTTGCAAACTTAACGAGATTCATTTGCAAACTTAACGAGATTCATTTGCACTGTACCGAGAAACATGGACCTTCTCGTTAAGTTATGCTATAATTGTGGATATTTTGTTATTAACTATGTGGAAAAGTGTAAGGAAGGTTAAAATTATGCTAAAAATTAAAGATAATTATGTTGTTACAAAGCGTAATGTTTTGAACGAAATAAGGGCAAACACTATGTCGCTACAAGAGCTGCGCTTTTTCAGCATTTACCTCAGTAAGATTAATCCGTCTGATAGAAAGACAAGGGTTGTGAGATTTCCCATAGAGGATTTTAAAACGATTATGGAGATAGGCAGGGTAAACATTGACCACATGAAAGCCATAACAAATAGCTTACTTAGTAAAGTTGTTAATGTATCTAACGACTCAGGTGGATACACAGGGTTTCAGCTTTTTAAGCAATGCATAGTAGACGTAAATGACGAAGATGGTTGGTATGTTGAGATAGATGCTCACGACAAAGCATTGCCGTTAATGTTTGAATTTAAAGACCGCTATTTCTCTTACAAGTTGTGGAATGCGCTTCGTTTGAAAAGTGCTAATCAGTTACGTATGTATGAAATTTTAAAACAATACGAAAGAGTTGGTGAAAGAATCATACCCGTTGTAGAGTTGAAAAATCTTTTGGGCATAGAGCAAGCGGAATATCCTCGATATGGAGATTTTAAGCGATGGGTATTGGATTCTTGTCAAGCGGCCTTAGCTGAAAACACCGATATAACATTTACATACGAACCTCATGGTAAAAAGGGGCGCGGAGGAAAAGTGATACAATTAAAATTTACCATAAAGAAAAACGAAGGTTTTATAGACCCTGTTTCTTTGGTGGAATTTATTGAAAACAACAAGAAAGAAAAAAATATAACTAAAAATAAAAATTAGGTTGCGTTGATAGGTAAATTGTCCTATAATGGTAATTAAGAGGTGATTTATAGTGAAAATCCTTAAAACCAAAGAGGTTATGGAGAAGATTTTGAAAAATATCGAAACGGTGATTTTAGGTAAAACAGACGAGATAAAACTAATACTTTCGGCTTTTTTGTCTGGTGGTCATGTGCTTTTAGAGGATGTACCTGGCACAGGGAAAACTGTGCTAGCAAAAGCTCTTTCGAAATCCTTTGATTGTGACTTTTCTCGTGTGCAATTTACACCAGATTTACTACCTTCTGAGCTAACAGGCATTAATTTTTATAACCCAAAGAGTGGTGAGTTTACTTTCCGTGAGGGCAGTTTGTTTAGCAATATAGTGTTAGCTGATGAAATAAACCGCGCTACACCACGAACGCAATCAGGTCTCTTGGAGTCTATGGAGGAAAAGCAAATAACAGTTGATGGCACTACATACATACTTCCTGTGCCATATTTTGTTATAGCCACCCAGAATCCAGTGGAGATACAGGGAACCTTTCCTTTGCCAGAGGCTCAGTTAGATAGGTTTTTACTACAGTTAAATCTTGGATATCCAACAAGAGAAGAAACGGTGAAAATACTGCAAAGATTTGCAGAGAAACAACCCTTAAATGATGTTACTCCTGTGTGTGACAAGCAGTTGATGCTTGATTTGCAGCAAAGCGTAAACCAAGTTTACATACATGACGATATATATACTTACATAACTGAAATTGCTCAAAAAACGCGCCAACATGAAGCTGTAGAGTTAGGAATATCTACACGCGGAATACTAGCATTGGCAAAAATGGCGCGCTCTTATTGCGCTATTAACGGACAAGACTTTGTCACTCCGAAAGAGATGTTATATCTCATACCTTACGTTTTTTCTCACAGGATGGTATTAAAAGGTGGCATACGCAGCCGACAAAAAGCTATAGTGTCGATTCTTGAGGAAATTATAGAAGATACAACAGCACCTGTGGAAGAATGGAAGAGAAAATGAAGAAAAAAAGTCTAACAACGATAATTATTTCAATTTTTGTAACTATAATGATAACTGGTTGTGATATTGCAACGGATTCCGCATACCATACAAGAATAACCATGGACGAGGCTGTTGAAATGATGGTCGCATATGATGTGATAATTCTTGATGTACGCACCTTGTCTGAATTTGATTCAGGGCATATACCATATGCTATATCTTTGCCTATTGATGAGATTGAGGATACGGTGCAAGGTATTATATCTAACAAAGACCAAATTATTCTGGTGTATTGTCGAACTGGGAATCGTAGCGATACAGCTGCTGCTATGCTTGTTGATATGGGATACAGAAATGTATATGATTTCGGTGGTATTGTGAGTTGGGTTGGCGATATTTGGTAGTAAAAATAGAGAATCTGGAGAATCTGGATGATTATTATTTTTATGGGCCTTGTGGTTTTTGGCCTCGTGGTTTTACAAAATTATGTTTATAACAGGCTTTGGGATAAAAGACTTTCGTTGGGTATAAAATTCTCTTCGAAGGAGGCTTTTGAAGGGGACTCTTTGTATTTGCATGAAGAGTTGATAAACAATAAATTCCTCCCTTTGCCTTGGGTTTTTGTCAAGTTTAATGTGTCCAGAAATCTTGTCTTTGAAAATACAGACAAGATTGTATCTGCTGATGCCCATTATCAGGCGGATATGTTTAGTGTTATGATGTATCAAAATATAAAGCGCAAAATGTCTTTTGTTTGTTCAAAGCGTGGATACTATCGTCTTCGAAATGTAACCTTGGCTTGTAGCAATCTGCTTTACAACAGACGATTTAGCAAAACAATAGACAATTTCACAGAGTTGACAGTGTTTCCTAAGCTACTTGACAACAGGGATGATGTAAACTTAATTTATAAAAGTCTTGATGTTACTATACTGTCCAATAGCCTTATAAATCCTGACCCATTTGAGTTTAGAGGTATAAGAGAGTATCAACCAACAGACCCTATGCGCGACATAAACTTCAAAGCTACGGCGGTGGCACAGCAATTAATGGTGAATATACATGCGCCGACATCATCAAAACGTCTTGAAATTGTGCTTAACTTGGAATATGACCGAACACATCCAGAATTTGAGCTTTATGAGCAAGCTATTAGATTGGTAGCTACAATGGCTGAAAGGTACATATCGCAGGGCGTGAAACTTGGGCTACACACTAACGGCAAAGATATTTTGACAGGCGAGGATGTTTCTGTAAAATCAGGCGAAGGCGCAAGTCATATGTACAAAATTTTTCAAGCTTTGGCTCGCGTTAGTTTAAGTTTCAGGGTGGGTCACATCTCGTCATATCTTAATGATTTGAAAGATGATGGCGATAGCCCTGTTTATCTTATAATTTCAAGATATCACGAAAAAGACTTTATGGATGCCCTTGAAGGTATGAAAAATAGAGGGCTTTCGACATTTACAATCGTTCCTGTGCAAAAAGGCGTGGATGTTGGGTTTGACGGAAAAGTAAATGTAAAGGAAACAGATACATTACGCGCTTGGGAGGCATTATGACAGAAAGACGAGAACTTCTAATGAATGTGCTATCCAATCTAATAGCATTCATTGTGTTTTTTAATATTTTTGCATTTATTTTTACTTTTGCTATTGGGTATATGCCGTGGCCTTATCTATTTTCGATTGTGCCATTTTTTTTCTTGTTTTTCTTACGCAGGAAAGTTGAGAAAATGTGGCTATTTCTGTTAGTTCATCTTGCTTTGTTAGTACCTCCTTTTCTGGTTCTTCACGATGCAACCCTTTTTGGGATAACTATGGCATCTTCTGCTCTAGTTATTGTGTACTCAATATACAGAAAAGGCAAGGATGAATGGGCCATGCAAGGAACATCGGCCATATGGGTTATTGTTGTATTAGCAGCAACATCCATTTTGTTTGCGACTTATATGCCATACACTGAAGGTATAAGTATTTTCTTGAATCTTAGCAGTTTGACAGCACTTGCTTCCATAGTGCTTTTTGTACATATAGACAATATGAGGTTTAGCTTAGGCTTGATGGGTGAGCATCAAAGAAAATCTGCAGAGGTATCACCTGTTAGCAATATTCTTATATCTATATTCTTGGCGGTAATAGTTATCCTTGGTGCGCTTTCTATACTTTTCCCTAGCCAAACAACATTCGTGTTTCTTTTGCGTTTGGCGGGAGATATAGTTCTTTTCCCGTTTCGCCTGCTCTCGGCATTTATATCGTGGCTGATTGGTGATAGTGATGTTGTTGAGATACCAACTTTAAATTTACCTGTGTTTGAACAAGGAGAAATGATGCTGGAAGATGGAATACCCATGGATGATGCACAACAAACATGGTTTATGACTCTAACTAATATTTTGAGCATTGTTATTGTGGTTGCCATAGTTATTGGTATTGTAGGGACGTTGTTTTATAAGCTTTATAAGGCATTTGGTAAAGGTAAAACAATGGATGAAGAACAATCTGTGATGACTACTGATGCTATCAGCAAATTAAAATTTGCGCTTGGTGATATCAAAGAACTTTTGCCGCGCTTTAAATTAGGCTCAAAGCATCCTGTGCGCAAAGCATATATCAAAAAAATTAATGGTCATATAAAGCAAGGGGTCATGGTACAATCGCACCATACACCAGATATAATAGCGGACAAGATACGCCCCAAAGAAGATATTGACGAATTAACACAAAGATATGAGGAAGTGAGGTATGGCAGACTATGAAGTCAAAGAAAAAGAAAAAAAGCAAATTAATATATATTATTTTATTGTTTATGTTGGCATCAGGCGGCGCATTGATGTACTTCGGGTATGACTATTTTCTATATTGGAGAGATGGACGAGAGGCACAGAATCAAACGGATGCAGTAGTTGATATATTTCAAGACCAAATGGATGATATAAGTGGTCTGGTAGCGACTTCTCCGCATACATGGGGAATCGGCGCGACTGAAGAGCAGTTGCCAACCATATCCATAGAAAATTCTCCGCTAGATAGCGCGAGAGAATTAGCGAATAACCCAGATATAATAGGGTTTTTGTATATAGAAGGCACTAATGTAAACAATGTTATACTGCATGGCTCAGATAATTATTTCTATCTGCACAGGGATATGTTTGGTAATCATAATATCAATGGCTCTGTGTTTATGGATTTTCGTAATTCGCCAGACTTTACAGACCAAAATACCATTATTTACGGACACAACATGAACAATGGCACTATGTTTCATGATGTAAGATTCTATATGCAATATGAGTTTTTCCGAACGCATCCGCATATTAAGGTTATTACTGACGAAAAGGTGTTTATATACGAGATTTTTTCTGCCTTTTCTACCAGAGTGGACCATGCGTATAGAATGGATTTTGACTATATACAAGTGTTTTTTGAAGACGACGAAGAGTTTGGTGATTTGATAGAAGAAATGACACGCAGAAGTGTGCATAACACAGGCATTATTGCTAGTGCGGATGATAGAATACTGGTACTTTCCACTTGTACAAATGTGAATAGAAATACCAGATATGTGGTTGTGGCGCGGTTGGCTCAAACCTTTATTATTGTGGAGTAGGGGGTATTATGGATTACTATAAAACAACAAAAATCTATCCATGGCTATACGCCATCAAAGACCCTGGTGATGTATATATCTATCTGGTTTTAGGTGATGATGCCGCTGTAATTTATGACACGGGCTATGGCATAGCAAACATCATGCCTGTTATACGCGGGATTACAAGCTTGCCTGTTATATGTGTATTGGGGCATGGGCATATAGATCACGCAAATGGTGCCTATCAATTCGGCGAAGCATGGATTTATGAAGAAGACCTAGAGTTATGTTTGCGCCATACTGGGAAAAAGGCAAAAGCAAGAGCGTTGGCAGATATGAAAGAAAAAGGCGTAAATTTACCGCAGGATTTTGACGAAGATACCTATATAACAAGTGGCGCGGGTAGTTTGAAAAAGATGGATATAGGGCAGATATTTGAGATAGGCGGCAAAAGCCTTGAGGTGGTTAAGATGGAGGGTCATACACAAGGCTCTATTGGTCTACTTGTAAAGCAGGAACGTGTGCTGCTAACGAGTGATGCCTCAAATCCTCATCTATGGTTATTCCTAGAAGAATCTACACCGATAAGCACCTATGTTGCAATGTTGGAGCGCAATATCAAACTTGAGTTTGACACATTTTTTGTGGGTCATGAGAAAAGGGATTATGACAAGAGTTGGTTTAATAAGTTTATAGAAGTAGCTAAAAATGCCAATATAGCGCAATCTGTGCCATATAACCGTCTACCAGAAAGAAATGGAATGATTTACACCGAAGGTAACATCAGTATTATTTTTAGTGAAGATAAATTGTAATCCAATCTTAACATGCATAAATGCCGAAAAAATCGAAAAAACCTATTGACAACTGTTGATTTATGTTATAGAATTATAGGGGATTGTTGTTTATGAATAACAGTTTGCAATCCGCATTAAATTCGTGGTTTAATGAACCAAAATATATATCCTAGGAGGGGATAATTATGAAAAAAAGGAGAATTGCGTCATGTGTCTTAGGAATGACCATGGCTGCGGCATTTGTGTTTGCCAGTCCGACAGATACATATGCTGCTCCAGCAAATCCGTTTGTATTTGAATTTGTGCAAGCGGACAATAGTGAGATTGCACTAAACTTTAGAGGCGACGAATTCTTTGCTTGGTGGGAAGACCCCGATGGTTTTGTCGTAGCTTTTGATGAGGCAACTGGCAACTGGCGTTATGCCTATGTTATAAATGGGGCTATTGTTCCCGTTGGACAACCTGTAGGTCAGTTCAATACAAGCACAGCGGAGTTTGAAAGAATAGAACGCGATGCTATACTGCCTCTTATTGTAAATGGCTGGCGTTTTGACCCAGGCGACCCTATGGTCGAGTTTTTGAATGGTCGAGTTCTTGTTGACCATACGCCAATTATGGCTCAGCCTATAACACCTGTAGAGCCTCAAAACCCAATAATTAACATTACTCCGATACAACCAGGGCAGCCGATAACGCCGCCCAGAATACCATCTATACCCAATGTTACAGCACCACCAACCATAACAGGCACACCAGCACCAACACAACCACCAGCAACCCTGCCACCAGCAACCCCTACGCCTGATGGTGGAGGTGGAGGTGCGGGATTGGTAAGGAATATGCTTGGTGACGGATTTAGTGCAAGCATAGCGGCGACACCTATGTCTGCCCCGATGGCTCCGTTATTTTCTGCAGGCAATGTGGCGGCACATATAGAGGCAAATCAACGCCTGTTGGTTGTGCTAATAGAATTTGAAGATATGCCATTGTTACGTGATTCGGCATTTTATTATAACAAGTATTTTAATACCACACCTGGTGCTATCTCTGTAGCAAATTATTTTAGGGATATGTCTGGTGGTCACAATATCTTCATTCCTGCGGGTAATGTAGTTGGCGGCGGCACATTCCATACGAGCTTTGTTGATGCAGATATGCCTTGGGCTCAAAGTGGCGTAGATGTTACAATTACACCAAGTGTACATAATGGTATTGTTAATGTGAAATTGCATATGAATCATCCTGTTGGTGCTTGGTCTGCACCAAATGGTCATCAAACGACAAGAGATGTTGTCTCGCTTGCGTTAGCTGCTATATCAGAAAACACAAACTTTGACTTTAACAATGTTCATGTAGGCGCGGTATTTGCAGGTGGTGAAGCATCTGATAACTACAACCCTGGTGGACAAATCTGGGGTCATGCATGGCAATTTAGAGGCTCTGTGATAGGTCAGCAAGGTTGGCCGCGCTATATGGCATATGGAGAGAGGCAAAGAGGTGGTCATATTGTAGGTATTGGTCTTGCTGTACACGAGCTAGGTCATGTACTAGGGCTTCCAGATTTGTATGACCTTACTGGTCAGTCCGAAGGTGTTGGTCCATATAGCCTTATGGCTTTTGGTAGTTGGGGTCGTGGACCAAATGATGCCGCTGCAGGGCATAGGCCAACAGCTCTCGACCCGTGGTCGCTCATTCAGCTAGGCTATGCACAACCGACCATAATATCTTCTGGAACATGGCGCGGCAATGTAAATAGTATGAATACTGGCAATCATAATATATTGATGGTAACAAGTCCTGCGGGACCTTCGCAGTATTTCTTGGTGGAAAATCGCCAGATGGATAGCATGTGGGATGCGGGACTTAGCCAATGGATTACTGTACCAAACAGCTATGGAGGTGTTATGATATTCCATGTGGATGATGCCATGAGGTCTGCGAATCCAGGCGATATGATGCGTAACAATAACAATCGACACCACATGCTGGTAGATGTGCGAGAAGCTGATGGCTCTGGATTATTAGGCTCTTCTGTTGTGAACTGGGGAGCAAAACAAGACCATTTCTTCTCATCAGACAGTTTTTACAGATTTGATGCAGGCTCTAACCCTAACAGCAATTTTCATAGCGGTTCAGGTGCGCCAGGCGGTAGGAGTTTAGTATCTGGCATAGAAATAATAGTGCATAGCCCGCGTGGCGATATTATGGAAGTTGAGATTAACCTAGAGCAAACAGGTGGGGCAACGGCTCCGCAAATAGGCGCACCATTGCAAAGTTCACCTGCACCATTAGGTGTACCACCTGTACCACAGCAAGGCGCACCATCGCAACCAGGCCTGATTGACGGAACAGCATCAAATCACGCAAGAATACGTAATCAGTTGCTACTAAACGCTGAAATGCCAACATTAACGCTACCAGAAGGCATACAAGAAGTTCGCCTTTCGGCTCAAACCATAACATTACTAATAGAAAATGGGTCTGGTGTGGCTATAAACACCACGGCGCACAGCATAGTTTTCTCGCTAGCTACACTAGAAGAACTACAAGAAATAGGAGGCAACGATTTTAGCATAAATGTTACAGGTATGAGCGTGAGCGTATCATCTGGTGGACAAGTGTTGGAAGGGTTGCAAAATAGCTATCAAGTTTTTGATATTTAGCGCATAACGGCAAAAAACCCCAAAGGTATGATTCCTTTGGGGTTTTTTCTTAGATTTATAAGTCGCTACGCAACATCTAATTGAATACGCAAACAATGGTCTATTTCTATCATTTTGCTTGTTGTCACCAGTGTCCCTATCTTACCGAGTAAATTTGATTTATCTATACTGACAACCTGCTCAGCCAGAGCAATACTTGGTCTTGTAAGACCATAACCACAGATGACTACATGTGTAGGCAGAATCTTTTTATTTTGACTTGTTAATGGGATTACATTAACTATTGACGAAAAAGTGTTCGCTGTGTCATTGCTGACTATGATAGCAGGACGTTTTCCGCAAATCAAATGCCTACCTCCCAGTTTAAAATTTACCCAAAAAATGTCGCCACGCTTAACCATTATCTTTCTCCTCTCCTGACTCCATTATTTCTCCCAATCCTATCTCTTGATAGAAATTCCACTTCGCTTGCCTGGATTGGGTATATAGTCGCTCCATTTCTAATCTAACCATGTATTCTGTGTCGGTTAGTCTTTGAACGTGTTGCCTTTGTTCATCTAAAGGCAAATTGGGTAGGAGGATTTTTTCTAAATCTCGCGTAGTTAGTGTGATGATGGAAGTGCCTACTTGCTTGTTTCGCAAAAATACTTGTCCTACTGGGCTTTCTAAATAATATTTGACGAAATATGGGTCAAATTTTGACTGGTTTACATGTATGCCAATAAAGTTAATGGATAGCAGTGTAGGCTCAAAATGGTGAGGAACAACACAGATTTTAACAGCTAACCCTTTACATGAAACCAAAATATCCCCTGGAATTACTTGATACTTCTGCGGATTCACTTTGGTGGTCAGGTTATAACGAGATAACTTGTCTAAATTTAGCTCGCCATTTTGTATATCAATAAGGTTTATTATGCCATACTGTCCATTTTCATCAGCAATAGTAGATGGCGCGACATTGATTCCTCGATAGAATGAACCGATATTACCTAGCTGCGTCCAATTTTTATCATATGATTGCTTGATTGTGAGTTTCCCATATTCGGTTTCCACTACACTATCATAAACATATCGCTTAGGAAGAAGAATCCAGTCATTATCTTCCAAGGTTTCGATGTCAACAACTCGACTAATACTCGATATTTGCTGTTTATTTTGTAATATGTTGCATATATGTTCAATTTTGTAACTATCTAACGAACACACGTCCTTCAAGCGAACAGATGGTGTTTCTGTAAACAAATTTTCTGCATGTACCATTATCATTTCTGCATCTGCTTTTTTTATATTACTAATAATCATTAAGCTAATTGGTATATTGGTGTGCGATAGCATACCAGATGGCAGAGTAACAATGCCTTCAATAATTCCTGCACTAATAAAAGCTTTGCGTATTTTGCTTGTTGCTTCGTTAAATAAGGCCCCAGAGGTCACGGCAATAATCCCGCGCCCGCCCTTGTTAAGAGATGCATACTGATGCTGTATGAACAGCCAATCTGCACTTGATGTTGGAGGGAAACCAAATGGAAATCTGCCGTACTGATTGCTATAAACTTGCTCTGCAATATTTTTCCAAGATAGACCAAGAGGAGGAAACATTATGGAATAATCAAATTTTTGTAGCATGTAATCTGTGGATTTTGTTTCGGGACTTGTGAGAGTGTCTCCGCAATGCATTAAATAGCCATCTATATCGTTAATAAAAGCACGTACTATGGATAGTGCGTGGTATAGAGCATTGATTTCTTGTGTGCGTATCTGTAGTTTTCCGTTATTATTTTGTGCGTACAAACAAGCATCTACTATCGTGTTGCTAATTCCTGATGTTCCATCATAAAAAGTACCACATGTGGGCTTTAGAATGGCAAGGCATAGCTGATTTAACTGAGAGGGCGTGCTTGCTTCTGGAGATAACAACTTCGGAAGCTCTATTCTCAAAAGCTGCTCTATTGTATTTTTTAAAATGTCTTTATTTTCGTTATCTTTTATAACAGAATGAATCTCTTGTAGTAATTTGTCGCTTGCCATATATTTACATAACGCCATGAAGGCCTTTGATAAATATTCTGGATATCCTTTATTTGATAAATGAGATATTGCATTATTCCCCAAGGATGAAGTTGTATTTTCTCCGATATTTCCTAGGCCTATGTCCAAATATGCACAAAAGCAAGCACATATGCCAGTGATAATGGAGCTGGTAGGAGATGAAGGATGCTCTCTTACCTTTTCTAGTAAACGATTTATATATGATGAAGACGGTGTCTGTTTGTGTAGAGAAGTCAAAGAATGCACAAAAAGCCTCCTAAAATAATATTACCAGTGTCATGATACTCATATATTGAGTTTAACATGTTTTCTCTCTTTTGTCAAGAATTATTTTTCAAGTGTCACAATACTAATTTTGATAACCATTTATTCTTGTCAAATTGTCTTTTAAAAACATAAGCCCCACAAAGTTCAAAAACTTTGTGGGGCTCGCTTTCACCTATTTTTGTTTATTTAATTTATTTGTAGGATTCTTTTTCTTATAGCCTCACCCTCTTGTTTCGATTTTGTTATAGTTTCATTCATCATGTCTTTAAAACATTGCTTTTTGTTGCCTATGCTTCTATTTCTTGCTTTTCTTCTTTTTCTTCCCTCCTTCTCTTCACAACAACAATCACAAACAATGCTGCAGAAGAGATGATAAGACCTACAGAAGAAAGTATAAGTCCCATGTTACCTTGCTCATCCCCAGTTTGAGGATTAGATACATCT